>Ga0209511_1000130_pt1 | contig 93397 bp, 76 predicted proteins | sample SSSSmetaG_FD_184141 | JGI IMG/M metagenome (GOLD analysis project Ga0209511, IMG submission 184141) | Glacier valley bacterial and archeal communities from Borup Fiord, Nunavut, Canada, to study Microbial Dark Matter (Phase II) - ​SSSS... | ecosystem: Environmental > Aquatic > Freshwater > Ice >... | reverse complement strand
CCCTGGCAAAGGTTTGGTAGGGTTCGATTTGCATTCCGCTCATAAATTCTCCTGTCTGATTCGCTTCATAGCGAGTAGCATTAATTTGCCAATGTCTTCATACTCAATTGCGTCCAGGGCGTCATTAAACTTAAACCACTTAATACCGTTCATCCATTCTTCTTTTTGGATATCGTTGGTATCACCCAAGGCTCGTACTAAATAAATCTGAGTCGTCATCAAGACTAATTTATCGACACGGCGATAACGAAAATGGATCTTGCCCAACCAGCCAAGAACCTCAACTTCTTTGAGGCCGGCTTCTTCACCGATCTCACGCTTGGTCGTCTGCTCGGCAGTTTCGCCCTCTTCAATGTGGCCTTTTGGGATCGTCCAACGATCTTTACCATCCTGAATTAATAGAATTTCGACACCGTTATCTTTATCGCGACGAAAAATAATACCACCAGATGTTGGCTCGCGAACTATTTCTTGTATTTGATTTTTTTTACTAAAGTATTTCTTGAACTTATCAAACTTCGGTACTGACATTAGTTAGATCCTCTACAAGTGTACGATAAGCGGTGCCCAGTACACCGTTCACAAACTTGCTTGAATTATCAGAACCAAACGCTTTTGCTAGCTCGACTGCTTCGTTAATTGCAACTTTTGGCGGTATGACTTTTGCCTGGAAAAGTAATTCATAAAGGCCAATTCGTAGAATATTACAATCAATACGAGCAATCTGGTCGATTGGCCAGTCGGGCGCAATCGGCTGAATTTTCTCGTCAAGACCAGCTTGTTCGGCTACAACGCCGCTAACAAGCTTCTCGACAAATCCCCTATCATCAATCGTAGCCTCATATCTATCAAGGTTACGAGCCAGAATGTCGTCTATATTTGCCGTTGCGTCTGCCGACTGTACGCGAAATTCATATTCGTATAGAGTTTGCAAAGCAACGATGCGACCGAGGTGGCGGTTTGATGCCATAGCGTTTAATTCTTTCTTTGATTATATTTTAAGGTAATCAGCAAATCGCTTATTTAGCGAGTGCTTTGCCAGATTCTTTGGCTGTTGTTCGCGCTTTAACGGGCGATGTCTTGTTAACACGACGTGCTAGCTCTAGACGCAGATGACTACGGCGTAAACCAGTTTTACGTGGACTAGACTGTTTCTTTGGTTGTCCCATGTAAGAACTCCTCTATATATATTAATAATAAAACTTGGGTCTATTATACCGAATAACACTCTATAGCTCAAGTGCTTATGATGAAACCATTGACAATTCAAACCATTAGTGGTATAAATGGTGGTATGAACCATGAAAATTATCACAAGTCATCGGAAAAAACAAATAATAACCACCAGTTCGCCAAACTAGGCGCCGGCATACTATTAGCTAGCGCCCTACTTGCAGGTGCTGGTTGCGCAGCCGAACAGCCACCAAAATTCTCCGACAAGACCCATGAATATGTCGTACCCCAAGGCGGTACAGTATGGGAAGCAGCCGAAACCGTAGAAGGTACTTCTAGTTTCAATGATATGAGTTTAGTCACCGATCATATCGAAGTTATGCCCGAAAACACAGGTGAATTCGGCGCATTAAACGATGGGGTACTAAAACCAGGCGAACATCTAGTTGTGCCTGACAGCGTTGAACCTTAATCGTTAACGACAATACTAATCAGCCGGCCAGGAACATAAATAACCTTGGCCGGTTTTTTGTTACCAATGAATAATTTGACATTATCATTCGACAAAGCGAGTTGTTTGATGTCTTCTTCGCTAGCGTCTTTTGCAACTTCCAACTTTGCCCTTAGTTTTCCATTGACCTGGACGATGATAGTCACTATGTCAGTCTGTAAGTATTTATTGTCCCACTTTGGCCAATGATCAATATGGATAGTGTCATCATGACCAATTTGATTCCATAGTTCTTCAGTTATATGAGGGGCGAATGGCGATAGATTTTGCAATAGACTCTCTATGGCGAAATCCCAAGCTTCAGACTTACCTATTACATACTTCTCTTTTAATTTATAATAACCATTTACAGCCTCCATCATGGCAGAGACGGCGGTGTTGAACTTGTCATCTTCGATATCAGCTGTCACCTTTTTGGCCGTACGATGTGCAATCGCCAGGATCTCTTTTACGGCAGTTTTGTCTAGTATGACCTCACCAGCATCGATATACTCCTGAGACAGAGTCCAGGCACGATTTAGGAAGCGGTAGGCTCCTGGCACGCCACGAGTATCCCATGGCGCTTCCATGTCATAAGGAGCGATAAACATTTCGTACACGCGCAAACTATCAGCACCATAGCCACTATCTATAATCTCAAGTGGATCAATCGTGTTGCCTTTTGACTTGCTCATCTTGGTACCGTCGGGTGCCAGGATATAGGCGTTATACATCATGCGCTTGAATGGTTCGGGCGTCGAAACTAAACCAAGTTTGTAAAAGAAGCGCATCCAAAATCGCGAGTATAGCAAATGAGCTACTGCGTGATCGGCGCCATTATAGAAGTCGACTGGACCCCAATGGGCTTCGACTTTTGGATCCCAAGCTTGCTGATCATTAAATGGATCAAGATAACGAAGGAAATACCAACTGCTGCAGGCATAGCCATCCATCGTGTCGGTTTCGCGCTTGGCAGGACCACCGCACGTAGGACAGGTTGTATTAACCCAATCGGTTGCGTTAGCAAGGGCTGAAGTCTCGCCGGGTTTGGGTTTATAATCATCGACTTCGGGTAAAATCACCGGTAATTGGTCATCCGGAACGGCTACGGCGCCGTGTTCTGGACAATGAATGATCGGAATTGGCGCACCCCAGTAACGCTGACGGCTGATTAACCAGTCGCGCATCTTGTAGGTGGTTTTGACTCGACCGACACCTTGCTGTTCGAGCCAAGCAACGATCTGTTCGCGAGCTTCGCTGCTCTCCATACCGTCAAACTGTCCACTATTAACCAATACACCCTCGCCGGTATAAATGGCATCTTGTGAATCCATTCTGTCTAGCCAGATATCAAGCTCTGCGCAGGTCATGCGCTCTTTGGTGATTTCATTTCGACTCAGCCAAATAGGCTCAAATTGACCTTTATCTTCCTTAGCTTGGTCATCTTTCTGGTCATCAATTAGCTCAAACAAAACCGCATTGACGTAGGCCTTACGATTAACGTCTTTGTGAGCGGCAAAATATTCAGATACAACTTGACCACCTAGAATTTTGGTCAATTCGATATTCTTATAGCCAGTTTCCTCGTAAATTTCACGTTTGGCGGCTGCTACTAAATCGCCGTTATCCTTTTCTTCAACTCCGCCGACAATAAAAGTTGTCCAGTCAAAATTATTCCACTCTAGACATAAGTATTTGTCTGTTTTTGGATCATGAACGATTCCGTGAACATTTTGTCGCACGATTACGTCTTTGTCATCTACTGGCGGATTTTTTGAATCAATCGTATGAGGCAATACTACCTCCTTGATATCTATGCCGAATTTTTCAGCGAATGCAAAATCGCGCTCGTCATGAGCTGGCACCGCCATAATTGCACCAGTTCCATAGCCTGATAATACATAATCAGCTACCCAGATCTGGATTCTCTCGCCTGTCGCTGGATTAATCGCATGACTACCTGTAAAGACACCCGTTTTCTCTCTGGTGACATTCATTCTCTCAATTTCAGACTTACGAGCCGCTTCAAGAACGTATGCTTCGACTGCTTCACGGGTTTCTTCGTTATAAAGGCTCTTAACTAAATCATGCTCTGGCGCGATCACCATAAATGTTGCACCGAATATCGTGTCTGGACGCGTCGTAAAAACCTTCAATAAATCGTCACAACTATCAATTTTAAATTCGACTTCAGCACCCTGCGAACGACCAATCCAGTTTTTCTGCATAGTCTTGACCATTTCAGTCCAGTTCAAATCATCCGTTGCATCGAGCATTTCATCGGCATATTCAGTAATCTTGAAAAACCACTGTTTCAAGTTCTTTTTGACAACTTGATTGCCGCAACGCCAACACTTGCCATCGGTAACCTGTTCGTTAGCTAGTACTGTTTGATCGGTTTCACACCACCATTGAGGACTTTTCTTTTGATAGGCCAGGCCACGTTCGAACAGCTGGTTAAATATCCATTGCGTCCATTTATAATAACTTGGGTCAGCAGTGCTGATTTCTTTTGACCAATCATAGCTATATCCAAGGCGTTTTAATTGCCGCTTGAAGTTAACAAGCGCTTCATCGTGAGCCTCACGTGGCTTCTTGCCAATTTTAATTGCATAATTTTCAACCGGTAGACCAAAAGAGTCCCAACCGATAGGGTGGTAGGCGTTATATCCCTGCTGGCGCTTGGCGCGAACTTTAATGTCGCTAAACTGGAATGTGCGACCATGGCCGGTGTGAATACCGGCGCCCGTAATGCCAGGCAACATGCTCATTGCATAATATTTTGGTTTTGTATGATCAGAAAAATCAACCTTGTAGGTGCCGTTTTCTTCCCAAACCTGCTGCCATTTCTTTTCAATTTCAGTCGGATTATAACGCTTCATTATATTGATAGTATATCAAATAATACCCCTGTTGCCTAAGAGTCTATTAATTACTTTCAGAGAAAAAAGCCATTTTTCGAGCCATCCACTCTGGTGATTGGCGAACCAATTGCAGTTCATCACTGGATGAATGCAGCAGAACCTTAACGGCCTCTTCCAGATAAACTCCGCCCTGTGAGCCTTTAAATAAAATTGCTGACCCGTCTTCGATAACGCCCCTAACAAAGGCTCCGGCCAACAAGGCATTTTTAAAACTCTTCACCTGGCAGCCCCTTGCCCGAGCGGCTGGCGCTAAAAACCTCTCGGCTTGATCGCCGACAGTCACGACCCAAGCCAACTGATTAGGGTCACATAACTTACCCAAAGCCTCATGTTCAACTGCCGAAATCTCGCCTAGTTCATTCATGTCACCGAGTACTGCAATGCGCTGCGGAGCCAATATCTGATATAGAACGCGAAGTGACGAAATAGCGGCAAGCGGACTAGAGTTATAAGTATCATCAATAATAGTCGTATTGTTAACCCCAAGTAATTTGTTCATACGTCCAGGTAGTGAATGGACCTTGGAGAGCCCACTAGCGATCTCCGTAGCGTTCATTCCAAGCTTTACGGCAACTGCCCCAGCCGCAATGGCGGGTCGAAGCGTATGCTCACCAAAAATTTGAATTGATGTCGAAACCGGATCAGGTAGCTCAGGCGCGAAGAACAGACCAGTTTGACCCTCTTTGGCGGTGTAATTCTCGCTGATAAAATGATATTCGGCAGTCGCGCTGGTACCATAGGTATTAACATGGGAGTTAGTCAAATATGCAGCATACTTTCCATCAATATCATCCTTATTGATGAGCGCCTGTTTGGAAAAGTTGGCAACTGATAATTCTTCTTCGGCGACGGTGTCGATTGTATGAAAATATTCCATATGCTCAGCAGAAACCGCTGTTACGACGCCAATATCTGGATTTAAATAAGTCCCAAAATGTGGAACCTGCCCGATGCGATCAGAGCCCAATTCTTGAATAATAACATCGACGTCAGTTGGTCCATCAACACGCTCACGAGCAGCCCTAAATACCGCAAGCCACTCCCTGGGATCCTTGATATTTTTAGGATATTCGATACCTAATATAGCGAGTGGCGCGCTCATATTCGTATTGTGGTTATCCTCGTGGAGTCGCACTTTGTAGCGCTCAGAAAGCACGGTCGCGATAGCAACCTTAGTGCTGGTTTTGCCGACACTACCAGTAACGACGACCAAGATAACTTCGGGGTGCTTGATGAAATATGATTTTACGAAAGATTCTAATTTTTTTTGTATGAATGATTTAAACATAATAACAATTATACCCTATCCACTCTTTTAAATGGTGGAATATAGCTTCACGCGGCTTTATGCGTCGGCTGCTTTTGGATTCTCCAATATAGACAAGATATTGCCAGCTGGGTCTTTGAACCAAGCTATATCCGGACCCCAATTATCAGCCAGTCCTCTAGCGATGCCACTCTTGTCAGTCATGTCATCGTAATGCTCGAATACGACCCCGTGGCCGCTAAGCTCTTCGACGGCTTCATCGATATTATCAACCTCAAAATTTAGAATTGTAAATGTCGCTGGTTGATGATTGTCTTTCTGATAGATAAATATCGTTCCTCCACCGGGAAGGTGCAGGTGCAGACCCATTTTGTCCTGGCTCACAATCAAGCCAATAATTTCCGAATAAAACCTTTCCGCACTTGAGAGGTTGTCAACTGAAAAACCACTAAATATTGTCTTTGCTTTGAACATAATTACCCTCCTTTGTTACTATTGGTATAACTTTATTATATACCGGTGGCATCGTGGTCTCAAATGAGATATAACAAAAGTTCGTTCCGATTATTCAGAACGAACTTTGCTTGCTGTTGCGCGCCCACCCGGGGCACGTTTTTGTTTTATGCTTTTTTGTTTTATAGCGCAAAGGTTACCCCGTGCGCACCAGCCATAACCATATTATCGACTATTAAACAACAAAACACAAGCTTTTTTAAATATATAGCATGTTAATTAATAATAGCCCCTGATAATCAATTAACACTTAGGAGTATCCCCAGATTACTAACCTACAATCCCGCTCATACTAGTAATTATTGTTAATCTATGCTTAAATAATAACGTTCAGAAGCACACGCGTATAAAGGCAAAAGGCGAGCGCTTACCTCTTATAGGTAAACTCTCTTCTTCGCAAAAAATCGCAGAAGCGGTCGATCTGACGATATAATTAGAACCAGAATAAGAAGAAAAGAGTACCTAAGTATTATGGCACAGCAAAATCTATTCATCGGTAGCCTAGCCTACGCTACTACCGACGACACATTAAAAGCTCATTTCGAGCAAATCGGTGAAGTTTCAAGCGCACGAGTAATCACAGACCGCGATAGTGGCCGTTCAAAAGGCTTCGGCTTTGTTGAAATGGTTAACGAAAGCGACAACCAAAAAGCAGTCGATCAACTTGACGGCAAAGAACTTGACGGACGCGCAATCAGCGTTGGCCTAGCTCGACCAAAGGAAGATCGACCTCGTCGTGACTTCGGTGGCAGCAATGACCGCGGTGGAAACAGCGGCAGCAGCAACGGTGGCGGATCATTCCGTCAGCGTAGCTGGTAGTTTACTACCCGCTCAATTTAAATACCTCGTCTTCGGACGAGGTATTTTTATTTTGCCTTGATAAGCACACGCATTCTTTTTAATGTAATTATATTAAAGCGTAAGTTGTGCAGTTATAAATATTACCGATAAACCGATAATGATTGATAAGCCAGTCCATATCGTTGGGTGCGAGTGGTGACTTTCGGGTATTAGTTCGCTGGTACTAATATATAAAAACAAGCCGACAAATACAGCCAGTATAAGCCCGAGGGTCGATTCCGAAATAACTAAAAGGCTCGAAATCCCCACACCAACCGCAGGCGCAATCGAATTCGCAGCCAACCATCGTAAAGCTTCTTTCTGCCTGCCATTGCTATTGATAATTACGCCTACGGTATTTAAACCATCAGAGAACTTATGTATCAATACTGCCGTTGTGATTAACCAGCCGACCGCAGGTGATACCTTGAAGGCTAGGCCAATGCTAAAACCATCGAGCATGCTATGGATGACAAAGGCAGCTGCGCTTATCTTTCCTCGATGAGATAGATTGTGACATTCACTATCGCTATGTTTGTGAATTGAAAAAGCCATGTCGATTAACATATAGATCGAAAAACCAATTGCGACTAGTAGCATCAGCGTCCTTAAATCATATACACTACTCGTTAATTCAATCGACTCCGGCAATAGATCAAATAATGCTACTCCTAGCACCGCCCCAGCGCTAAAACCCAATATTAAATGTAGCTTATCCTTGAATCTCAATGCAAAAAGCCCACCTAAAACCGTGCTAACAATCGAAGCAAGAATGATTAAAAATATTACCATTTATTTTTTCTCCGGAAAAAGGTCAGGATTTTTACGATAATACTCTATCCAGGGGTCATTATCTGATAATTCTAACGTCTTAATAAATGTCGCCTCGGAAAAACCGCGTTTTTTATCGAATATCTTTTGTTTTGCAGTCTCAACTTGACTCTCGTCTATATTGCACAACATCATCAAATCTTCGAGCACCTGCCTAACGTCGGCAATCTCGTCAATTATTTCTTGGTTCGTGGCATTCAGCGGTATCTCTGATGCCTCTTCGATAATCTTACTCACAAGATAGTTCTTATGTTCGGCAGATGTGATTTTTTTATATATTGCAGTCTGTCCGTTATTGGCATATATATCTTTTAAACCATCTCGGATTAACTTGTTGAGCTTAAATGTTGGCATTATTTTTCACCTCTATACATTTTTAACCAATCCTCAACCGGATAGTGCTTGGGCCATGTCTCCCAATTTTGTCTATATATCTGAAAATCCCCCAGATCAACCCAATGAAAATGTTTCGGGTCCCTAATCCTTGATGGAAAACGAATACCATCCAGGTGATCGATTTCATGTTGAATAATGCGTGACTGGAAAAGGTTACTAGACTTATGGACGAACTCTTTACCCTGTTCATCAAGAGCCGAAATAGTCACTTCGTTCGCCCGCAAAACGGCTCCACCAATCTTTCCCGTCGAATAACAACCCTCCCTGTTTAAGTTCTCTTCTGATGATGCCTCGATTATTTTTGGATCTATAAATAATTTAAGATTTGGAACAAAATTTGGCACTAATGGGTCAGCGGCGACGTCAACAACAATCATCCTTAAGAATTCTCCAATTTGAGGAGCCGACATCCCGACTAGCGTTGCCCTGTTGGGATGAGCCTCGTCTCGCTCGCCACCAGCAATGCGGAGCATGTCGTCCATCGTCGACTTAATCTCGGGGTCATTAATTTCGGCGGCCAGAACTTCACGACTATAACCGTTCAGCCTGACGTCGAATGGATCTAAAAATTCCCTCATACTAACAACTCGCTTAATCTTTTTTCATCGATTATTTCAATATTATACTTTTTGGCCTTATCTAACTTATTTACTCCGACCTTTTCGCCGACTACTAGATATGTCGTATCGCGAGCGATAGATGTTTGAAAAGCTCCACCAAGTGTACGAATTCTCTCAGCCGCTTCATCACGCGACATAGTCTTGAGTGATCCGGTAATCACAAAATTGCTACCTAGCAATTTACCAGACTTCTTTTCAAATACAGGCTTTACGCCTACATTATTAAACTTAGATAATAGAGCCTCATTGTCTGGATCCGAGAACCAAGCAATAATACTTTCCGCGACTACCTCGCCCACTCCGTCGATAGACCTTAATTGGTCGATTGTAGCCCTCTGAAGAGCCTCGAGGGTACCGAAAGCGTTAACTAAGTCTATGGCCGTCTGCACGCCGACATGTCGAATACCAAGGCCATAAACAAAACGTTCAAGTGCAGGTGTCTTCTTGGCGGCAATAGCGGCCACCAATTTATTGGCAGAAATTTCAGCAAACCTGTCTATACCCAAAAGTTGAGCTTTAGAAATAAGATATATATCAGCTATATCTTTAACGAGACCAGCGTCAACTAATGCAACTACATTCTTTTCGCCCAAAGTATCAATGTCGAGAGCGCCTTTACTTGCAAAGTGGCTTAATGCCAACTTTAATAATAAATCTCCGGTGACGCCCTTGACTCGATAGACTACTTCGCCATCCGGTCGACTGAACTCTAGTTCTGGATATTGAGTAAGCAGTGCCTGTTCGAAATTAAATCGTTTTGAATTAAGTGGACGAAGCTCTAAGACAACATTTTGGACCTGTGGAATTATATCGCCAGCTTTATATATGACCACCGTATCGCCAACTCTAATATCTAAACGCGCAATCTCATCAGCATTATGAATGCTAGCATGTTGCACTGTAGTTCCGGCCACAACGACAGGATTAAATACCGCCACGGGCGTCGCTGCCCCGGTGCGACCGATGCTAATAACAATATCTCGAACCACAGTAGTCGCCTGCTCGGGAGCATATTTATATGCCACTGCTGCGCGAGGCTGCTTACCGACGATGCCCAATTTAGCGAATTGCGCTCTATCATTGACCTTGACTACCAGGCCGTCGGTGTTAAATGGCAAATCGTGTCGTTTTTCATCCCATTCATCAATAAACTTCATAACGCCATCTAAATCCGAAAATACTCTGGCTTGTTGATTGCGATTAACACCTATGGCGCTCAAGGCTTCATAAGCAAACATATTCGTTGGTATGTCGGCAGGATTATCGCGTAGGATATCATAGGCCCTAAAGTGGAGTGGACGTTCCGAGACCAGTCGTGGATCAAGTTGTCGAATCGTGCCAGCCGCTAAATTGCGAGGATTGGCAAACTCGGGTTCGCCTGATGCTAATCGAGTTTTGTTTAATTTGATAAACTCTTTTTTCAACATGACAATCTCGCCGCGTATTTCCGTGTGGCCAGATAATAGTTTTTCGAAACCAGGACTCTGTCTTAATCTGAGCGGTACATTTTTGATTGTACGAACATTTTCAGTCACGTCCTCGCCGACAAAACTATCGCCACGAGTAATTGCCTTAATAAATATGCCATCCTGATAAATTAATGCGCAGGCTAAACCGTCCATTTTAATATCGGCAAAAAATTCGTGATTAGATCCCGGCAACAGCTTGTCGGTTCTTTTTACCCAGGCTTCTATATCAGATCGGTCAAAAACATCATTCAAGCTAAGCATCCTCGAACTATGCTTCACCTTTTTAAAACCGCCCTTTAGCTCGCTACCCACTCTTTGCGTTGGACTATCAGTAGTTATCAAGTCGGGGTGTTCAGTTTCGATTTGTTTCAGTTCAGTAAATAGACTGTCGTACACGGCATCGCTGACCGACGGACTATCAAGAACATGATATTCGTAGCTATAAGTCGCAAGCAAATCGCGAAGCTCGCGAGCACGGTCGCTAGGCTGGTTTGGCGTCATCAGCAACAACCTTACGATACAATAGATATATATAACTCGACACCCAAATGATCGTTAAAGATGTCAGTGTTAGTAAAATAACCGGAACTATCGGCACCCATTCAACAGCAGACCATAGACCCTTAATCCATTTATCAATTAGTATGATCGGAATCATGATAACAGCCCAAATGATCACAGTGCTAAACATCATCCAAACTAGTCGCAATAAGATTCGAAGTCGACGGCCAATCACTAAATCACCAGATGTCTTAATAGCCTTAAATGGGTACATGCCAGGTAGGGTGACTATGATTAAGGCGAAAAACGTGCTCGTCAACCAATATAGAGACAACATGGTCAGCAGTCCTGCCGCAATCCAAAACAGCATTGCTTCCACGCCACCGTCCAATAATCCAGAAGCTGAAGCGGCGGCATATCCAATCAAGGACAGCGCGAATGGTAGCAACTGAACAGTCACCACTAAGGCCACGATAAAGGTCGAAACAATTGGCGAACCAGCAGAATATATACCATCGCGCACCTTGACCTTATGACCAGCCAGAATATTACGCAACAACCAAATACTCGTTAGCCAAGTTAGTAGGATTATAAGACCCCCGTAAACCTGTTGAACTTCCGTTAAACTCTGAGAAATTCCGCCCGTAGCCGCAGATGCAAATAGCAGACTGGCCTTACCGATTTCGCCTAATCCGCCGGCAAAAAGATTGCCACTCGTGGCGTTTAATGTATCCCTAAGGGTCGAATACGCGTCCTGAGAAGCAATGCCAACCATCAAAGCTGTCATTACAGCATATATAAGCGCCAGCAAGCCAAAAGTCTTGCGGTGTGGCCAGATTGTCTTTGTGACATATCTAGAAAAAGCGAAGTAGCCCGGTAGTTCTAATGAACGGACATAGTCACGACGACGCGTCATGCGGAATGTACGATGTGGTCGACGCCCCAAGTATGATTTAGCTCGTTTAGTGATTTTAGGGAAAGGATTTTTAATTTTCATAACCTAGAACTTCTCTGCATTATTACGAAGTCTAGCAATACGGTCTTGGAGTGGTGGATGTGTACTAAACAGCTTGTTTAAAAACCCTGGCTTAAGAGGATTGTTAATAAATAAATGGGCCGAGGTAGTACTTTGGCGTTTCATCGGACGACCCTGCTTGCTTAACTTCTCTAGCGCAGATGCCAGCGACTCTGGGTTACGTGTCGTCATTGCGCTAGTCGCATCAGCTAGATATTCTCTCTGCCGGCTAATTGCCATTTGGATAACTGCGGCAATAATTGGCGCTAGCACTATCACAACTAGTCCGATGATCATCGTGACTGGCGAAGTGTCATTATCGTCCCTGTCTCCGAAAATAAACATTCGAAGCACTAAGTCGGTAATTAATCCGATAGCACTAACTAGTCCAAAAGTAATCATACTAACCCGAATATCATAATTCTGAACATGACCCATCTCGTGCGCCATGATGCCTTCAAGTTCGTTATCGTCCATGATGTCAAGCAGCCCAGTCGTTGCGGCTACGATGGAGTGTCTAGGGTCTCGCCCAGTGGCGAATGCATTTGGCGCCAGATCATCAATAATGTATACTTTTGGAGTCTGCATCCCTGTCGTAATGGCCAAGTTTTCGACGATTCTATATAGTCTTGGGTTATCACGTTTTTCAATTTGTTTGGCGCCCGTCATAGCAATCGCCAATTTAGTTGCAGCGAAATACTGAATCAAGGCATAGATGGCAGCCCCGGCAATTACATAGTATGTGATATTTCCGTTTCCATAATATGAGCCGACGGCCCAACCAACAGCACTAATTAGGCCCACAAAAAGGGCCATAATCAGTAGAGTGTTGCGTTTATTAGCGGCAATAGCTTTATACATTTGTTACAACTATTCTTATTAGAATTTTACGTCGACAGCTTGCTCGGCTTGTTTTTGTTCTGCTTCATCTAGTTCGAAAAAGTCACGATTCTTAAAACTAAACATTCCAGCAACAACGTTACTTGGGAAGGTTTGAATTTTAGTATTAAGATCACGGACACCACCGTTGTAAAAACGGCGAGATGCCTGAATTTTATCTTCTGTGTCAACTAGTTCTTGCTGCAATTCAACAAAGCCTTGGTTGGCCTTTAGATCGGGGTAGGCCTCGGCAACAGCGAATAGACTCTTAAGAGCCCCCTCGAACTGATTCTCGGCTTCGGCTGTCTCTTTGACGCCCTTGGCGTTTAAAGCGTTGGCACGAGCCTCCGTGACGGCAGTGAATACGCCACTTTCATGTTTCGCGTATCCCTTTACAGTTTCGACTAGATTTGGAATCAAATCCAAGCGTCGTTTCAATTGAACTGTGATGTCGCTCCATGCTTCATCGACACGAATTCTCAAGGTTACAAGCGCATTGTATGCAATCCACAAAAAGATTGCGGCCAATACAATAATTCCTAAAATAATCCATACAGCTTCCATTAATTCCTCCTTAAAGATTACCTGTTATGAGACCATTATAGCAAATATACTTAACTAAAATAAGCCCCAACGGGACTTATTTTAGTTGGTGCGCAGAGCGGGATTTGAACCCGCAAGGCCGTGAGGCCAAGAGATTTTAAGTCTCTCGTGTATACCATTCCACCATCCGCGCAAATTGTTATTGGAGGCACGTATGGGAGTCGAACCCATTTAAAAGCTTTTGCAGAGCTTCACGTAACCGTTCCGTCAACGCGCCATCTGCGGATTATTATACCCGACTTACGCCAAATCGTCATCTATCGAATTATTGCAGTATATAAAGGCTAAACCCTAATAGTACTACTTTGCCTTAGATAACATATTTAGAAGACTAGCTTTTGAGGTAGCACCCACACTAGAGTCTACGATCTGACCGCCCTTATACACTAAAAAGGTCGGTAGACTACTAACGCCAAGTATTTGAACTTGGTCCATCTCGACTGAAGCGTCTAACTTTATAATTTCGGCCCAATCCTTCAAATCAGCTTGAAGTTCCTCTAAAACAGGCTCCATGCCGCGGCAAGGTGCACACCATGGCGCCCAAACATCCAATAAAACGACTTTATTTGAATCTAAAACATCCTGCTTAAATGTGCTGCTAACGGTCGCTTTCATGATTGTCCTTTTCTGTTATTTACCATAAATGTAATAATAACAATTATCGTTGACATACGCAACATGTAGCGTCTATACTAAAAAACACACACAATATATAGTGTAGGTGCAAAAAATATAGACACAAAATGTATGGGGATAGAGAGGGTAAAATGAAAGAAGCGATTCAACCGATATTAGATTTAGATGAGGCCGATAAACTTGCCGAGATACACAAAATCGGATGTGAAGTTCCAGCGCCACCCGCCAAGCTAGCCGAACCGAAATTAAGTGAAAATTCTTGGTACATTGGAAAAACTCGTTACGCTCGACGTGATAGTAACGGTAATCCAGTCGAAACTCCAAAGGAATTATTCTGGCGCGTTGCATATAATATTGCCACGGCCGAACGTCTATACGGTGGTGACGAAAAAGCCCACCTCACAACAGCTGCAAAATTTTACAGGTTAATGGCGACACGGAAGTTTCTACCAGGAACTCCTACGCTACTAAATGCTGCCAAGCCCAAACAACAACTATCTTCATGCTTTGTCTTGCCCGTTCCTGACAGCTTAAAGGGTATTTTAGAATCAGCAACCGACATGGCCTTAATACATAAATCTGGTGGTGGTACTGGATTCTCATTTTCTAGCCTACGACCAAAAAATGATATCTTATCTACATCAGGCGGCTCGACTACTGGTCCGATTTCATTTATGCAAATGTATAATGACATAACCTCGTCAATTCGACAGGGTGGTGTTAGGCGCGGCGCTAACATGGGCATCCTGCACTACAACCATCCCGATATACTACTTTTTGCAATCTATAAGCTCGACGAGTTCTCCTTAACGAATTTTAATATTTCTGTTACTACTTCAAAGGAATTTTTTGATCAGATTGCAATCGATAAAAAAATCTTAAGCGACGACTATGAAGAAAAGTTTGATTTTGACTCTTTAGTCGCAGAAGTCCGCGAAGCTCACCAGACCCGTGATATGGATCTAAAATTACTACGACTAGATGTTGCTGTCGCTAAACTAAGCCAATGGTGCGAAGAAAAAACTCCTGGCTACGGGTATCCACTGATTAATCCACGCAATAACGAAGTTATGGGTCGACTAAATGCTAAAAAAGTTTTCGATTTAATAACGCGCTTTGCATGGCAGTATGGTGACCCTGGAATGATATTTATCGACAAGATTAACAATTCGCGCGCTAACCCGACGCCATTATTGGGACAAATTGAGGCTACGAACCCTTGTGGCGAACAGCCACTACTACCCTACGATGCCTGTACACTTGGCAGTATCAACCTGGCGCTATTTGTAGATGGTAAAGATTTTGACTGGGAAGATTTACGGCTAGCAGTTCATGAATCAATCCATTTCCTAGACAACGTTCTCGATATGAACGAATATCCAATCGATAAAGTTAAAATCATGGTTCGACAAATTCGCCGAATCGGCTTTGGGATAATGGGCTTTGCCGACTCGTTGCTAGCGATGAATATCGGCTACAACACCGATGAGGGTGTCAAAATGGCCGAGCAAGTTATGCAATTTATCCAAAAAGAATCTGATATTGCTTCCGAGAAACTAGCCGAAAAAAGAGGCGTTTTCCCAGCTTACCCCGGTTCGATCTACGATAAGCCAAATGAGATTAGCCCCAGAAATGGCGCTAGAACGACTATCGCTCCGACTGGTACTATTGCAATGCTCGCTGATACGTCAAGCGGTTGTGAGCCACTGTTCGCCCTGACTTACTCCAAGAACACAATCGAAGGTAAGCGCATATTCCAGACTAGCCCATACTTTGTTGCAGCGCTAAAGAAGCGCGGAATCTATTCTGAGGAATTGTTAGAAGAGATCCAGGCAGCTGGTGGATCAATTCAGAATATCGCCTCAATACCAGAAGACATGAAAAAAACGTTCGTCGTTGCTGGTGACATCAGCCCTGAATGGCATCTTAAGATTCAGGCCGCTTTCCAAAAATACGTCGACAACGCCATATCTAAGACAATCAATTTCCCTAATACTGCCAATATCGAAGATGTTCGTAACGCCTACTTAATGGCTCATGAGATAGGTTGTCGTGGCATTACCATTTATCGCGATGGAAGTCGTGAAAAACAAGTCCTAGAAGTTAAAAAAGAATCATCGTATTATGATAAATTATCCGCTACCGCAGCACCAGAAAAAACCGAAGTAGTGATCAGCAAGGCAATTAGCCTAAAACCAAGACCTAGCGTCTTAAATGGTCGCACTCATCGGATTGCAACACCGCTAGGCAAGGCTTTCATCTCAATAAACGAAGACGTGGACGGCAATATTTTTGAGGTATTCATTAACGTCGGACGAGCCGGTTCGGACATTACCGCTGACGCCGAAGCAATCGGTCGCCTTATCACACTAACCTTCCGGGTACCATCCGAATACTCGTCCGATCAAATTGCTCAAAAGGTAATTTCTCAACTACGAGGTATTGGTGGATCGAGTTCGACTGGTTTCGGGGTGGATCGAGTTCGATCATTGGCCGATGCTGTTGCAAAAGTTATCGAACAGCACCAAGCAACCAAGATCACAATGCAACCAGAAACAGAAACCGAGCAAAATGAATCCGTACCACTATTCACAACTGAAAAGCCTAGCAGCTTAACCGACATGTGCCCCGATTGTGGTTCAGCAAGCTTGAGATACATAGAAGGTTGCCAAAAATGTGAATTATGTGGTTTTAGTAAGTGTTAATTAAAAATATAATCAGGAACAACAAATCATGAAAAAGCGAATCATTATATACGTAATCAGCGCGATAATGACAATTGGCATAATCGGGACCGCATTATACTTTTATCAGACAAACATGGATTCAAAGCTCCAACAAGATAAATCAGTTCCAGTCGCTAGCAAACAAATTGAGTATAAAGGCAAAGAAGGCGTAACTGCCTTAGCTTTATTGAAGCAAAAAGCCAAAATTGTAACTAGCGGAACCGGTGAAGGGGCTTTTGTCACCAGCATCAATGGCTTGGTGGCAAAAGAAAAAAATGAATATTGGGCATTTAATGTTAATGGTGAACCGGCCGTTGTCGGCGCTGGCTCATACGTTACTAAAAACAGCGATGTGATTACCTGGAAATTAAGTTCGTTCTAAAGGAATAAATATGAAAAAAGATATAACCCTAAGAGATATTGTATTAACTGTCGGCCTAATCGGCTTAGCCGTAGGCTGGAGGATTATTAATTCGACCTACCACATCGCGCCTAATCTAGAGATCGTAACTGTCGTCAGTGTAATAGCTGCAATAGTTATCGGATTTAGGGCCGCCATAATAGTGCCCTTGGCCTCGATGGTGATATCGGATGTTGTTATCGGCAACTCGTCAATCTTTGTCTTTACCTGGGGATCGTTTGTGCTGATTGGAGCAGGCGCAGCCCTACTTAGAAAGTTTAACGACAAGCCTAAATCACAAATAATCTATTCGTTTGGATTTGCAGTGACTAGTTCGCTCGTGTTCTTTATGATTACGAATTTCGGCGTATGGGCACAGGGCTGGTACCCAGCAACAATGTCCGGCCTGATTAATAGTTATATAATGGCTATTCCGTTTTATCGAACTATGTTAATTGGCAATATAATACTAGTCCCGTCAGCAGTTGCAGCTTGGCAGCTCGTCAAGGCTTATCAGACTCAAAGGGGTCTAGTAGTCAATCCCCTTGTTCGCAAGTAATTTATCGTCAAAGTGATGCTTTAACTTTGTCATATCAGTTGCGATATCAACCTTGGTTATAAGCGACGTCGGAAAATTACGACCCGTCAGACATAGATTAGTGTGCAGGTGTTTATTATCGATAATTTTTTCTAAATCACCAATGGAAAGTAGCCCATCATGAACGGCATTGTTAATCTCGTCGCAGATTACTAACTGATATTCACCGGACGTAGCGGCTACGTAAGCAAACTCATAAGAAAGTCTTGCTTCTGCCTGATGATCCTCTTTTGAGGCGTTAGAACTTAAATCACCCGCCCCATAAAAACCAAGGCCGCCCTTATAAAAAATCAAATTATCTTTGTAAACGGGTGTGATATCGCGGATGAACTGATGCTCGCCAACATCCCACAGCTTTATAAACTGCACAAAAGCAACTTTAAAACCCGTACCGAGCGATCTGGCCATCAGCCCTAAACCAGCACTTGTCTTTCCCTTGCCGTCACCCGTATAGACAACAATTATACTGTCTTTTTGTTTATAACCCTCAAATGTCATATCTATAGTATAGTCCAGATTGAAATGATTTGACTATTCTAAAGCTGGTGGTATTATAATAATAAGTATAAGGACTTTCATGACAGAAACACTAAAATCAAATGAAAAAAGTTTTAGAAACTCAATATGTTGTGCCTTCTCAATGGCGCGTTATGCCGGAGTAGAGTTGTCACAACAGCAGGCCGAGTATTATGCTGAGGCACGAATCGACAAAGAATGCGAACAACTATCGGACCAAAAATTATTATATTTCTTCCTAGATAGTAGCCAACAAGAAGCTTTCCATATCAGCTACGCGCATCTAAATTTTGGGATCCTACCTGAACAAACAGACATAAAATTGATACCGTTACCAATTGTTCATCAAATTGGCTTGCAAGCCCTAGACTTGGCACAAGTCGGCTAGATGGTGCAATACTTGGAGTTATTTTTACACGAAATTAGGGGTGAGATGACGCGATGGAGGATAATTTTAGCAGTACCTTATCGAGAATACCTGCTTAGTAAGTAAGAGACGGGAGTCACACACGCTCCGCTTATGCTTTTAGGATAGCCTTATAGCTCATATAATGAGCATAAGATGCTAGATAAAAATATACAACATAAGCGACTCAAGCTTGCAATTGAAGCAGCCGGTAAGCGTTACGATACTACTGTCAATCTACGTGTGCAGTCGATGTTTGACCATTTACACGCGCTAAACCGTGACCCAGAGTACATTACTGATATCTTGCGTCTAGTCTATAAAATTAGGCGCGACAACTACCTAGACTGGTCAATAGAGCTATATCCCGGAAGGGCTGAACTTGCCAACATCAGGAATGATGTTCGGATAATCACCAACCGACTGCTTACCATTAAGAGCTTAGATAAAAATAAAAATATAAACTGGTTGAAGTTAATATTCAGAATAGACAATGCAGCCTCAAAGCTTTTTAATCAGTATGCTGAACTGCGTGAGATTGAGGAAGAAAAAAAGAAAAAGGCAACGAAGGACGAAAGGTACTATGCAAATGACTTGTGGCGTTTATATCGTCAAATAAGTGACCTTGCTGACTTCTTGCACGATAAAAAGCCGGAGCTATTTACAATACCCCGTTTATTGCTCAAAGGTGAGGCTGGTATCGGTAAAACCCATCTTCTTTGTGATTATGCGAAGGAAAGGATTGACGCAGGAAAGCCAACAATTATATTTCTTGCCCACGAGTTGCTCGGCATAAGTGGAGTTAATGACCCGGTTGCCCGAATGTCCGCACTGCTTGGGTTTAAGAGTAGTGATTTATTTCTAAAGGCGCTCGATACAGTCTCGAAAAAGTCAAAGGAACGTGTGTGCATAATCATTGACGCAATCAATGAGGCGGATCAATTGAAATGGCAAACACTTGCACCTCTTTACGCAATCAAGGGCATTTCATTGGTGGTTAGTCTCAGGAATGGCTATGAATTCCTCGTGAAGGATACTTCAAAATATACCGCCATTGAGCATAGTGGCTTTGCAGAAATGGAGTGGGAGGCAGTGCCGATCTTCTTTAACCAATACGGATTGAAGTTACCAGAAATTCCTATTATTGATCCAGAATTTAAGAACCCGCTATTTCTGAGCATATTCTGTACAGCCTATTCTGATAAGAAAAAAACTCCTCGCGGCAAGGGTGCAACGGATGCTTTTGAACAATATATTGAGCACCAATCAAAAACGGTTCACAAAGAATTGGGCTTAGCCACGCTAAAAGATGATTACTTGTGGAACAACGTGATCAAGCAAATGGGTATATGGATGGGGAGGAATGGCAAGGATCGAGTACTAAGACAAAAGTTACTTCAAATCATACAAAACGATGCAGTCCTTGCAACCCACTCAACTCAACTGATTGTATTCATGGAAAGACATGGGCTACTCATAAAATATCCGCATTATGCCAATGGAAAGCGAAGTGGATTTAGCTATAAGTTTACATATAACAGATTTAGTGACCACCTCATTGTTCGCTCGATACTAACCGAAAATGATATTCAAGGAGCTGACGCATCAGAGAAAGCCAAAACCTTTTTTGAGACAAATACGTTCCTTGAACGAACAATCAATCAATGGAACGAGGGTTTGATTGAGGCGTTAGCGGTCCAGATACCAGAAAGATGTAAAGGCGATGAACTTGTATGGCTAGTGCCTAAAAAGTATCGAGATTTAGAAATCATGAAGTCGGCATTTATCGAAGGTCTGAAATGGCGCGATGTTTCGTCAAGAGACAAAACAACCGAGGAGCTGAAATTCATAAACTCAGAACAAGTTCTAAAGTATATGAATACCCGCTTTGTGCGCACAAAATATGACATACACACGATCATAGGAGTTATGCTCGATGTCTGTGCAATACCAGGTCATCCATTCAACGCAGATAAGCTACACTCCCACCTAAGTAAATTTAAACTAGGTAAGCGAGATGCGTGGTGGCAAGACTTTCTCATAAGCCACACAAGCGAAACGGGAAATGCAATTAGTCGCATACACTCATGGAGCTTTAGTAAGCTGTCCGACAATACTTCTGACCAATCCGTGCTTTTAGCCTCTGTTGCACTCGCATGGACATTAGCATCAACTGATAGGAAGTTACGTGACACTTCAACTCGTGCTATGGTCGCAATCTTGCAAAACCATCAAGAGGCATTATTAACCTTGATGACAAAGTATTTCGCCAAATGTGATGACCCATACATTACTGAAAGGGTGTTTGCAGTGGCATACGGGGCACTTTCATTAAATCCAAATGATGCGCAGCACTTTAAGCAAATCGTTGAACATATTTATAAAAGTCACTTCCTCAATGAACAACGCACACCCAATGCCCTAATTGATGATTACGCAAAGGGTATCGTTGAGCTATACTTACGCAATTACAAAAATGATGTACGAATAAAAGTTAAGAATATTACTCCCCCATTCAAGTATTATCATTTTCCTAAACGCATACCTACAATAGCCACGTTAAAGAAAAAATACAAAGGCGAGGATAGAGACTATTACTCAGTATGGGGTTCACTCATGTATGGCGAGGGTGAGGCATTAGCAGACTTCGGAAACTATACCCTTGGTTCTGCCCTAAGAGCTTTTTCAAATATACCCCTAGGGTCAGCAATAAAAACTACCGACAAAGAAAGGCATAACAAATTTGTAAAGTCACTCAGTAGAAAACAGAAGGCACTTCTCGATACTTACAATATGATCAAATTTAACATGTCCGTTAAACCCCTCCTGGCTTACATCAAGCCAAGGACCAAGGTAAAGGACACTGGTATTAAAAAACCCTCAAAGACCGAGCTAGATGAGGCATTAAATGAATTTATAAAATCACTCGGACCACTAAAAAAACACCACTTCAATTCTTTAAGGAAATATATCGTTGGTGATGAACGCTTGCCAGGAATACATGCAAATGAATTTAATCCAAATATTGCTCGTAGGTGGGTGTTCGGACGCGTTATTAAGCTTGGATGGACGCCGGAAGATCACCAAGACTTTGATAAGGCGCGAGGGGCGTACGACAGGGTGCAGTCATCCAGTGCTGAGCGTATTGGTAAGAAATATCAATGGATTGGATTATTTGAATTCGCGGCAATGCTAGGTTCAAACTATTACTTTTTTAACGATGTTGTCTGGAATGAGGAAAAACTAATTCACTATCAGGGTGCGTACCAAACATATCTACGTGATATCGACCCGACTATCGACCCTCGCTGGCTTTATGATAGAAATAAGAATGAAGACACAGCAAAATCATGGTGGCTGCCTGAATACTCAGCCTGGGATGCAAAAGACTGGAAATTCTCTACTGAAGATATCCCAAAATCAAGCGCAATTATTGAAGTAGTAAAAGATAACAGTACATACCTAAACTTATACAGCCGTATCACTTGGAAGGGTGAAAAAGATCATCCCGAAGACGATGATAGCTACAATTACCCCGAACTATGGATGCACATTACTGGATATATCGTCCGCAAAAAGGATCTTCCAAAAGTGCTTGAATGGTCAAAGGATAAAGAATTTTGGAATAACGCCTTACCAGACATCAACGATAGCTCTAGCGGAGTCTTTCTTAAAGAGTTAGTTAATAGCTCTGCTTACAAAGAAGTTTTTAATCCCTATCGCGATGTGAGTGGCTGGGTACGAAAAGATAACGGGGAAAGTCCTTTTGACATCCTTCCACCGATTGAGGCATATAGTAGTGGGAGCTTTGATACTGACAAGACTATCACTGATCATGTACGTGTATATGTCCCTACTGGCTTCTTGCGCGATAAGCTGAAGCTACGCCTAGGTAATGACATCGGGGAATACATTTCTGCTGATAAAAAGCTGCGCATATATGATCCATCGGTTAATATGCCTACGGGAGATGAAACGGTCCTTGTTGATAAAGAGGATTTTCTTAAAAAACTTAATAAGCATGACCTTGTCATATGCTGGACAATACTTGGTGAAAAGTTGTATTTTGGCAACAATGACTACCGTGGTCAACGGCTTGAAGTTCATGGTCTTTGCTATTTTGATAAAAACGGGAAACTCATCGAGAATATCCGATACAAAAATGAATGGTTGAAAAAGTCAAATTAATAACTATAGATTTTTGTAGCCACATGAAGACTACGAAACTAGTATTGTTAGTCTTATAACGACCGTAAGGTAGTATCAATTGTATGTGATTGGGACTCAAGATCGCCATTAAAGAATGGTACACCGATTATACGGATATTACCGTCTTCACCCACAACTCGTGACTCATCACTAATTTTCAAGAGAAAGTCTTGCTTCCATTTGTCATGCTCAAGAAGATGACCGCCCTTCGGCTCGATAAATATCTGCCAGCTTAATGATGTGTCGCGCTTGTCGTTAGCGAATAAAACATAATCCGGCTCAAACGCTCGTCCGGGCTTGCCAAATTCATAAATCTTGAATGCACCTTCATTTCTCAAAAGGTATACATCATCCCATTTTTGACGAAGATCATCGACTAGCTTTTTCATCAACAGAACGAGCTTCTTTTCTTCTGAAGTTCCAAAGTTATCATCGTATGCATGCCAGTCTTCTTTAGTGAGATCAAGATAGTGCTGACTTCCTCTTTGATCAAAGCTACCTGGATGCGACTGAGATATACCAAACTCGGCATCATTATCAGTAATTGTGTAATTCCGCAGAATGCGTTCGTCAAAGACTTCGTTGATCGGATACTTCTTGAATTCCTTCGTTCCCTCAAAGCTTTTTTCATTAAGTGCAATATCATTCGCCACCATTGCGAGAAGTTCTTCGATTACGAATAACCGCTCTTCGGTCGTAAGCTTTTCATACCTATCAACACCGGCTGTAACAGCAACCTTCACTCCGCCCAATTGCTTCTCTCCGGTCAAGAAACCTTCGAGGCTACTGAGACCACTAATCTTGTCAGCGACAATATCGTACCTGAGCTTCTTGTTACGATCTACAGCATGTCTTATAAGGTTCTTTGGAAAACGGCTGAAGGTAACATTAAAAGTATGTTCCTCGCTTCTAGACTGAGCTTCAAGATCGCTATTGTCTTCAAAAATCTGCCGGTCGTGCGAGATACCTACAGGCACAGCAATCTCATATACATCCTGAAGTCGATATCCTGGTCCGCCTAGGAGTGCAATCTGTTCTGGAATTGCCGCAGCTTCAACTTGATCGTTCTTCCAGATAAAACCGTGCTGATATGTGTGTGTTTTCTTGAAAGAGTCTTTTAGGTTCAGTTCGCGCTTAACTGTGTTCACATCCGGCATAATACCCGTTTCACGTAGCGTCTGTCGTATCTCCTGAATATATTTTGGATTACTAGCTGAATGATAATGGAGCTGTTCGATGACTCGAAGCGGTTCAAGCTCGTTTTCATCAAATTTACGAACGAAACGGCGATCTTCGTCACCGTCAAGAACAAATGGGTAGTAGCGCGCACCACGCCCGATAAGCTGTGCCTCCGCCATAGTTGTTTTTCCAGGACGCCCGCTTTTGCTATCACGAGTGTCATATAGGCGAACGATATCAAAGAGGTTTAGTACATCCCAGCCTTCGTCTAGAACATTTACTGCAAAAACAGCGCGGATTTCGTTCTTTCGATCCTCTAGAGAGTTAAGTCTTTGCTGATCCTGTGATGTGATTGCTTTTTTAGTGACCGAGATGAGTCGTTCTTCTGCGAAGTCTATGCGTAGCTCTTCCGCAAGGTCCGACATACTTATACCTTCAGTGTCGAAGTAGCCGTAGGCGCGCTCTAGTATGCCTGTAGCGAGGCTTCTCTGGCGCTCAATGTCATTGGCTGATAGTGATTGTATCTTTAATACAAATTCGTCGTAGAAGTCATTTGCATCCGCAATACGAAACGACTTAAAGAGAACCACAGGCTTTAGCCATATACCGGCGGCTAGTGCCAGCTTCTTTCTGTATTGAGATATGATGATTGCTTGAATAGCACGATCCATTAGTTCAGCAGCGACATCGTAAATCCAGACATCCTTGCTATATCCGTCTTCTCGAAACGCTCGAAGATCGTAACGGTAGATAACGCGGTCCTTATATTTGTAAAATATCTCTTTATCATCAAGATCGATAGTAGCCGTAAACTCAAAGAGCGCGTTTTTTGGGTTGCTACCCATGATCGTGTTGATCGTACTCTCCCACGATGTATTGTCCTTCTTTTCGTCGGCATCCAGAGCTTTAGTATCACCATTCAAGTGGTGAGCTTCGTCGCTCAATAGCACTAGTCCATGATCCGCTAGGTCTTCATAAGTAAGTCCGTTTTCTTTGGGGGATTTTAGCGTCGTGTGTAAGCCTTGTATAGTCGAGAATACAATGTTTATTGCGTCTTCTCTCGCGTCCGAAAAATCAGTAACCTCACGAAGTTCGATAACCGAGCCATCGATGATGGTTTTATCTGCAAATAGATACTTGCTTGATGAACTTTCAAGGAAGTTCTCACGAGTCTTCTCAATGATGTTTGTCGTGTTCACAAAGAAGATGACTTTGTTGTAGCCACGCCTGTACAAGTCAAGGAGTAACGAAGCCATAATCATCGTCTTACCTGAACCGGTTGCCATATTAAATAGAAGCTGCGGTCCGCGTGTTTGATCACGACTTTGGTCATTATCGTAGTAGTGGAAATAACGCCCGAGAGCTTCGTTTTGATAAGGTCGTAAGTTATGTTTCAAATTTAATGAGATGTGATCGGGTACAGAAGTAAAGCCACCTTGCATGCGACTATAGATCTGGTACATGTCATCGAGGAGCATTTTGTCTTGAGAATTATTATTCATCTATGCAATATCCTCAACTTTATTTCTCTTCGTAGAGCTTCTTATTAAACTCTTTATCTTTATCACTCACGCCGAAAACTGGGTCATTGATATCTTCGTAATTCACGTAAAGAGTGTTGTTGTCAATTAACTCGAGTAATAGTCGCCTTTTTTCGGCAGCACTAAGTTTACGGAACTCTTCTTGGTTTAACTTCTTTGGATCGACACGGTAGCTAAGGAATGATGAAGTAGTTGCTTCATCGAGAAGTACAAGGTAATCCTTGTCGACCTTTGACTTTTCAACGCGATTACGAAACTTATTAGAATTATTCATGATGTGAGCATATACAAAATCTTTCCCAAGATCTGAAGCAATCTTCGTAATTCTAGGTATAGTGACTTCATGTACATAGTTCATCTGTTCGCAAAGTATGAACTGCCTATTACCACCATCTTCTTTGTTTAGCTCTAGAACAGCCTGGGCAGTAGTTCCGCTTCCTGCAAAGAAATCGAGAATGATATCACCTTCATTTTTTGTAAAGAATGTAGCACCTTGAATAATCTCTTTTAGGAGAGAGACCGGTTTAGGGAATGAAAATAACTCTTCGCCCAAAAGTTCATTGAGTTCATTTTTGCCATCTGCGTTCAGATGCTTCAAGACGGAATAAAATTTTGAGCCATCTTTTTCGATCAAGCGGTATCTTCCAACAATATGCTTATCACCCTTGGCTATTAACTTGTATGCACCGGACTTGAGACCATCATCAATCTCTTTTTTCTTTTCTAGACCCTTTACAGACTCTATATCTTCATAAAGTAGTGTCCCATACTTGCCGAATTCTTTTCGTAGCCAATCTTCCTCAATCCAGTAATCTTTTCCGGCAACAGTCTCTCTCTTACCTCTAATATCCTTCGGCTTTTTCAATGGCTTAAAAGAGCCGACAGATTTAGCATAAACAAGAAGGTAATCATGTCCTTTAACAACCTGCTTAGCTAAACCGCCGCCTTCTGAACGTACAACTACAAAGTTAGTAATAAAGTTGCTAGCTCCAAAAACCTCATCCATTAATACCTTGAGATATGCCTGTTCATTATCGTCACAACTTACAAATATAGAGCCGTCTTCTCGCATTAATTGCTTCGCAATATCTAGACGGTTTTTCATGAATGTTAGCCATGTAGAATGATTAAACCTATCGTTATAATCAAATCCATCACCGCCGGTATTATAAGGAGGATCGATATATACCATCTTTATTTTATTTGCATATTTATGCTTAAGAGAATGCAAAGAAACTAGGTTGTTACCTTGCATTATCAAGTTATCATCATCATGTAGCTCGGTTAGCGTCTCTTCTTCTTTATTGCCATAGCGTTTCCAACCGGTATATACTTTCTTGTCTAATAGACGGGTAATCTGATCCGGCGCAAGCACATTATTGAAAAACACTTCGTTTCGCTTTTGACCTTCTTTGTCTTGACCACCTTCTAGTACCGCATCCTTATATGGCCAATTTAGTACGACGTCACCACTTTCAGAAAGTAGCCTACCCTCGTCTTCGCTGAGCCCTATCTTTATCTTGTACTTAGTGTAGCTATCGGGTAGGTATTCCTTATTACTAACGAACTGCAGGAAGATGTCTTTTCTGAAGATTAGCCCACCTTCTGTATCTGTAAAGAAATGTCTCTTAACTTCAGGGTCTTTCAAAAGGAGGTTTAAAAGGTTTACGTCGTACTTACGCGCATCCGCAGCCAACAGGTTTTTATTAATAACACCTTCTACGAGATAGTTAGGGTAAGACTCGATTAAGTCTGTGAGTTTCGATAGTATGTTCGTCTGTAATGCCATAATTTTATTTCACTTCCTTTTTTACGCTAGTCTTCATTTTCTATGAACTTAAGTATGTCGGACTTCTTGTACCGTCTCAGCTTACGAGTACCTATTCTCAGTGCTTTAAGCTCGCCACTTTTGTCCCAGTTCCGGAGCGTGTTCGGGTGAACCTTCAGCAATTCACTGACTTGTATAAGCGTTAAGTACTCTGGCTGTTCGTCATTCATATTAGCTACCATTATTGTACAATGAATTACAACAAAAAAGAGTGGATACAGAATAAAAACAATAGAAAACTATCAAAAAAATGATTAAATATGATGCAATTTTAATACTTTTTTCATACTTTTTTCTTATAAAAACCAATTAAATATAAACGACAAAAGATCCTGATGATTGGGGGGTAGTCGCCCTCTATATCTGTAAAACGCGAGTCCGCCGTATATATGCCGGATTTGTCGGAGCAGTTTCGACAAGCGTTTTTTGGGAATACCGAATATTTGTCTCTGTGTTTGAAATACCAACTTTTTTACGGAAGCCTACTCATTAACCTTAACTATTACTAAATCATCTAACCAAGAGTGCGCTATAATAAAAATACAATTAACAATCTATCGTATTTCATGTAGCAGCCAAAACGGAGACGACCCGCTAAAAAGACTGGGGCAGTACAAATACCTGAAATGTAAGTAATTACGAGGACGACTCGGCATAAAACGGGCTTACACGCGACTAACTGAAGCCATGCTTCAAGGAGTCATTCGTGATACCCTCGCCAACTCAAAAAGTAAGAAAAAAGCGCCCAGAAGCTGAAACGGTCAGCAAACAGGAAGCGCTAGATTTTGCGCAACTTATTTTAGATATTTACAAAGTTAAGAAAGAATAGTAAGTGTTAGGTCGGGACAAGACCATGCAATTCAATAAACAAACCAATTCACTAATGACAGCAGGGGTCTCTGATGCCCTTGAATTGCAGGCTTTGTCCCAGGGATCTCTGCTGTTGTTTGGAAGAAAGTCTTATGTCAAAAATATTTGCAATTGCCAACTGTCGTGTTTCTAGTGACGAGCAGTTGCTAAACGGAAGTTTAGGCAGACAAAAAACATCCGTAGAACGAGCATCCATTGAGCTGAAAGCGGAACTTCTTAAGGTCTGGTCCGGAAGTGAATCCAGCAAGAAAGGACTGAACGTCAAGCGAGCTGACCTGGAAGAGATGATAGCTATGTGCAAAAAAGAAAAGCGAATCAAGTATGTCATCATTGATGAGCTCGACCGTTTTATGCGCTCGATGCTTGAAATAGGATACTTTCTTGTAATGTTTAACCAACTAGGCGTGAGGGTTGTCTTTGCCTCTCAGCCCAATCTTAAAACAGACACTGCTGCCGATACGTTGATGTTGATGCTCGAAGCGTTTAAGGCAGAAGGAAGCAACGAGGAAAGGCAGCAGAAATCTATTAAGGGACAGACAACAGCACTTCAAGAAGGTCGTTACACTTACCATCCAAAACCTGGTTACATAAAAGGAACACTGGCGGGCATACACTTGATACACCCCGAAAGAGGTCCGGCACTTGCAGAGGTACTCAAAAGGCTGGCATTGGGCTTGGTTAGCCCCACGAATGCGCTCATAGAGCTCAATAAGAGCCCTTTCACTAAGAACAATGCGCTATACAAGATGGATAAGTTCAGAAAGATTGCAACTGACCCTTATTATGCAGGTGTAATAGCCATGGACCATCAAGTTAAGGGCTACAACGAGAACGGCTTGCATAAGTCACTGATTAGTCTTAAGGAACATCGCCGACTCGTTGAAATAATGGATAACAAACCAAAATATCAGACCGGTCCAAAGCGGAACGGCAATCCAGTATTCCCGTTAAGTAACTTCATATCGGATGACTCATGCCTGGAACTAAAAAACAAAGGCAGGCTTACGGGCGTTCCTTTATCGAACGGAAAGTCGTCGAAGATCTACAATAAGTATCGATGCAGATCCTGCAATCATTCATGGACCTTGGACGACATGCATGGCAAAATTAAGAATTTCTTTAAAAAATTCGAAATGCCGGGAGATACTCAGAAAATGATAATAAATGCTCTTGATATTGTTTGGCAAAAAGATAGCGAGAAAAAGATTCAGAATATAGCAGCGACTAAAAAGTCTATAATTGATTTGAAGTTAACTATACGCCAACAAGTAGAGAGTGTTGCCGATCCGGCAAAGGTTCAGATTAAAGATGATCTACTCGAAATCATCGAGGAAAAGAAGTCAAAAGTTGCTGAGTTTGAGAAGGAGCTAGAAAGATTAACCAGTGAAGATGAGGACGATAAAAGAGAATTCATGAAGTTCGCCTTCAGTTTCATCCAAAACACCGGTCAGCATTTTTTAGAGCCATATATATCAAAGGATGACAGATTAAGGTGTAAACAAATGCTATTTCCAGACGGAATTATGCTTCGCGATAAAGAAAAAGTTTACACCCCAAAAACAAGCGTATTTTATAGGGGTAAAGTAACTAAAAAGGACACCGAAGTGTCCGATAAAGTTCAATTGGTGCGGGTGAAGAGACTCTAACTCTCGACCTCTTCCTTGGCAAGGAAGCGCTCTAACGGCTGAGCTACACCCGCATACTTAGAAAAGTATAGGGAAAAAAGGGGTAAATTGCAAGCTGTAGGGGCTACATTAAAAGAAAAACCCCCAACGCAAGGCTGAGGGGTTTTCTTTGGTGGCTCCTCCCAGACTTGAACTGGGGACACAAGGCTCTTCAAGCCTCTGCTCTACCAACTGAGCTAAAGAGCCACACTGTGACTATTTTACTAGAGATAGACGCTTTCGACAAGCAGTTAACAATTAAAACTGTTTTAGAAAATTTGAAGAAAAAGTTGTTTCAATTTTTTGGTTACGGATAAAACGGTCCTCAGCGAGCTCGACTAGACGAACCGCAAGGTCGACTGATGAAATTCCGGCAGCACGCCAATTATGAGCATACAGATCACCAGGTAATGGATTGATTTCATTAAAATAGACAATTTCGCTTTTAGAATCGATTAATAGATCAATTCGGGCAATACCCCCACAGCCCGTAGCCGTGTACATCTTTTTGGCTGTATTTAATGAAGCTTCGTACAAACTTTCAGATAATTTAGCTGGAAGCTCGCTATAGCCTTGAGAGCCAGTTTGTTTGGCGCCACCTGCTTTCTTACCGCCATTAAGATACTTGGTCTCAAAATCGAAAAAGTCATCGCCGTGAGCTAATGGACGCTCAACTAGACCGGTCTGCAAATTATCATTACCGATAATAGGAACCGTGACTTCAATTAGATTTTCAACTGATTCTTCGACAATTATCTTGTCGTCATAATAGGCCGCAACTTCAACTGCATTTGATAATTCCTCGATATTGTCTACCTTGGCAATACCAATGCTAGAACCGAGGTGGGCTGGTTTTACGAACTGTGGGAATTTCAGATCACTAATAACCATCTTGATAATTTCGTCGTGGTTTTTATTAAAATCGGTCTTGGAAAAAGAGACAAACTTCGATGTTGGAACATTATTTGCCTGAGCTACTTGTTTTGTCAAAACTTTATCCATAGCCAGTGCGCTCGCTGCCATGTCACAACCGACAAAAGGTATTCCGGCCATACGCAATAACCCCATCAAGCTTCCGTCCTCGCCATAAGAACCGTGCATGGCTGGAAATGCAATATCAATACGAACATCCTTGTTGCTTAACCCTGATTTGCGAAAAATCAAACCACCGTCAAATACTAGCGAAATAGGTTTAGACTTTGCGCAAAAATCATCAATCCCCTGTCCGCGAAATAAGCTGACGTCTTTTAATTTATCATCGCTAAACCATCTGCCGTCTTTGGCGATATAAACTGGTACTACATTATATTTCTTTGAAAGTTCTAGTGGTTTTATTACCGAGCTCAGCGCGGTAATAACTGATATATCATGTTCGGTAGATCGTCCACCGAAGAATACGGCAATTGTTTTATTCATACTATCAAGTATACCAGCTTAGGCGAAGTTATCTGTCCAATCATTTTGCATCAAAACTACATCACCACTAACCACGAAATGATTAATATTTGTATAGAACTCAAGCGGATCATCAACAATAATCAGCCGGCCATCAAATTTACCTTTTTGTAAGCCGTTGGCTATATAGTCAGTAACCGAATTTTGCATTAATACCACAACATCGGCAACTTCAGCAATCTGTTGCCCCATCTTTTCGTGAACCTCGCGATTTTTGTCACCCTGCTCGACAAGTCCAGGCGTAACATAGATTCGTCGTTTTGCACCTAAGCTCTTAAGCAATCTTAAACCGGCCTGGACGCCCTCACTGTTGCCGTTGTAAGTGTCATCAAGAATCCAAGCACCGTCCACGCGACGAGGCTGCATACGGTGCTCAAACGGCTTAGTCTCTTTGACCCCAGACGTAATCTGGGGTATAGTCAGCCCAATTGAATCAGCGATGTCGATTGCCGCCGCGATAATACCAACATTATGAAGACCGAGTAATCCAGTGTGGGCGAACATCGTCTTGCTACCTTTTTCAATAATGAATGACGTTCCGCTTATGTCTGTTTCAGCCTTATCCACGTTCCATCCGTTGACGCCCCTACGGCTAAAGGCAAGCTTATCATTATTGATAATTTTTGCAGACACGAGTGGGCTTTCTGAATTTTTATAAAGCGGTCGGTCGCCTAAGTAGTCGCCAAGCTCAAATATTGTTGCGACTGTCATGTCGAGTGTTCCAAAGCTAGACAGATGGGCTTCGTTTATTCCAGTAATAATCCCAAGGTCCGGCTGTACTAGATCACATAAGTCACGGACATCACCGACTTTTTCCTCACCGAGCTCAAAAACGATAATATCCTCATTGCCGTCGAGTGAAGCTGCGAACCTACTAATGCCTATCATTGTATTCATGTTACCTGGCGTGGAGGCGACTTTCTTTCCTTGGCTCAAGATTGTGCTCAAAATCTCTTTTGCTGTTGTTTTGCCATAGCTTCCAGCAATCGCTATCTTTAAGGCCGAATGATCAGCAAAGATTCGGTAAGCTGAAGCAACCAGTTTACGCTCACTTGGCTCCTGGACTATTTTTTTGCCTAGCCAGAGCGGTACGACGATTAAATAACTAACAAATAACGGTGAAATCACAAACATAGCAACAGCGATTAAGCCAAGGGTAAAATTAATCGCTATGATAGCAATCATTAATAAAGCAATTACCGTTACGTAAATGACGGATAGAATTACCCAGACCGTCGCCAATAACAAACCTGCTTTTTTCGTGTAATCAAGCTTGCGTCGCTTAACTATTTTACGAAAATCATCAGATCTATTTAACCATGTGAAATAATTCTTTATGCGATACTCTGAGCCCTGAAGCATATAAACAAGCGTTCGTGGATAGTGTAATCTGAATCGCGTCCAGTAGTATTTCATGACAAAAAATCATCCATAGCTTTAGCTACTACGTCAAAAGCTTCAGTATAAACAAAATGGCCCGCATTCGGGACTATTACCAGCTGGCCATTTTTTAGCGAATGAAGCATTAACTTAGCATCATTCACGGGTGTTTCGGAGTCATTTTCACCCCATATCAATAAGGTTGGTATGGTGATATCTGGTATCTCAGGAAGTAAATCTTCGTTAATAACATTTTGAAATATGTTTTTCATTTGTTTTGCCTGCAAGTAATCCGTGCTACCAACTACGCCATACAGTCGTTTTCTTAAACTTGGTTGCAGTTTATTTATTATGGGCATAGACGTTAAAAACTTGCCGATCTTGGCAACTATTTTATAAATTAAGCTCTTAATATTTTGGTGCGGTTTGACACCGGCTGCTCCTATAAGCACAACTTTTTGGGGCTTCAGAGCGTCAATACTTAACCCCTTTATGATTACCCTGCCGCCGAATGAATGCGCAATAATAGAATAGATTTGTTTAATATCTAGCTTATCCAATAGATCCCGTGTCAAGGTCGCATAGTTGGCAACCGCCCAATCGTCACTCGGTTTGGGACTTTGGCCAAAACCCGGAAAATCAAATCTAACCACTCTAAACTTTTTCTTTAGATGTTCAGCCATCTGATCGAATGTACCCATGTCAGTCCCCCAGCCGTGTAGTAACAACAGCACCCTTCCGGAGCCTTCATCTTTGTATTCTATTAACTGGTTATTGACTAAAACCTTCACTAACTTCAATTATAGCCTATCGGGGCATTATCAGAGCGGTTATAATAGAAATATGCAAAGAGTACCACTCGCAGAGAGGATGAGGCCAATAACGCTCAATGAGGTTGTTGGACAAACACACCTATTGGGTGATGGTGAAATTTTACGCCAAATCGTCGAAAATAAAGAGCCTGTTAGCCTGATTCTTTGGGGCCCTCCTGGTAGCGGCAAAACAACCCTAGCCCGTATCATCGCCAGCGAAGTAAACGCCGAATTCATTGAAATATCCGCCGTTACAAGTGGCAAAAAAGATATCACGACTATTATCGAACATGCCAAACAGAATTGGAATTTGAAACTAAGAACAATATTGTTCGTCGATGAAATACACCGCTTCAATAAGGCTCAACAAGATGCATTCCTGCCGCATATTGAATCTGGCCTGATAACATTAATTGGCGCCACGACAGAAAACCCCAGCTTCGAAATTATTACACCCTTATTGTCTCGAACCCGCGTATTGATATTAGAATCTCTAGCCAAAGACGATATCATTAAGATTCTAAAAAATGCCCTCAAGTCAGAGAAAAAAATAAAAAACGTGACGTCTAAGGCACTCGACTACTTGGCTGAGTTGTCTGGTGGCGATGCTCGTATTGCTCTCGGTAATCTAGAATTAGCGCTAAGTATGGGTGAAAAAGTGACTCCGGAAATTGTAAAAGTTGCCTCTCAGAAACGTATGCCGGGTTATGACAAGAAGGGCGATATGCACTACAACATCATCAGCGCTTTTATAAAAAGCATGCGCGGCAGCGATGTTGATGCGACACTTTATTATTTGGCACGGATGATTGATGCCGGTGAGGACCCTAAATTTATCGCCAGACGTATGATCATCTTTGCATCTGAGGATATCGGATTAGCTGGAAATGGCGCCCTCGGGTTAGCGCTTAATGCTTTTCAGGCAGTTGAAAGAATTGGTATGCCAGAATCTAGTTATGTTCTGTTTCACGTCGCAACGGCATTAGCTAAAAGCAAAAAATCTCGCCAAACTACTGATGCGATGCAAAGAGCTACTGAGCTTGCTAAACAATATTCTAATGCCCCAGTCCCGACTCAGCTACGTAATGCTCCAACAAAATTAATGAAGGATATTGGCTATGGCAAGGACTATAAATGGGAAGCGGGATTTAAACACGATAAAGGCTTCTTGCCCGAAGAGATAAAAGGCAAAGCGATATTCTAGGCTTCAGTCTCCGCCATCAATGACTCTAGCACGCCATTTGTCCATCCAAAACCGACCTGCAATGGATACTCTCCACCGTGAGCCGAATCATCAACATTCACTACATTATATTTCTCAACAAGTTTATTTTGCTTCTCATATACTTTTGCATTCGTTGCAATCCAACGTTTTTTTATCATGTCCGCGAGTTGGTTGTAACCATAATTACGCAGCCCTTCGATGACAACATGGTGTAAGGGGGCCCAACCATTCGGATAATCCCATTGCTGAGAGTCTTTGATCAGCGTCGTTATTAAACCGCCGTTTTTAAGAAAGTCGTTTTCAATAATTAAGGCTACTTTTGCCGCTTGGTCATCTGTCGCCATATTTGCATAAAGCGGAAATACACCAGCGAGTGTTACATGGGCAGTCTGATGACCCAATCGATAGTCATAATCCATAAAATAGCCTAGATTATCATTCCAACAATATTTATTAACTGCAGATAGTCGCCTAGAGGCTAGATTTTTAAACTTACGTACTAGCAACGGTTGTCTTATTACTTGGTAAGCCTCAGCGATTGTCATTTCTAGTTGGTACAATAGGCAGTTTAGGTCAATTGGAATAATATCTGAGGTATTAATCGTCCTAATATCGCTTGGATCGACTAGCCATCGCGAGCTAAAATCCCAACCAGATTCCGCGCCTGAGCGTAAATTAGAATATATACGCCCAATGTCACCTTCTGATGCCTTACTAGCCGTTTCGATATCTTCACGAAGAGACTCTGGCCTTGGGGTTGTCTTATCATCAAAATAGCGGTTTAAATAGACACCGTCATTCATTTTAACTAATCGGGCATACACTTGATCTTGCTGTTTCGTGAGCTTTGAGACACCCTTCATCCAAAAACGATACTCTATCAATAAATAAGGTAAATATTCAACTAATGCTATCTTTCCCTTATGACGTGACAGCAACTTGACCATATGCGAGAAAAAAGGTGGTTGTGAACGGCTAATGAAATATGTCCGATTGGCGTTGGGTATATGACCAAATTTTCGTAGCATATAAGCAAAATTCTTGATCATGCCTTCAATCATACCCCAACGGCCTTCACTTTCGAGACCTAGCATGATGAAATAACTATCCCAATAGAATTGTTCGTTGAATCGTCCACCTGGAACGATGTAGGCATAAGGCAAAGCAATTAACGAACCTTTGTCCCGTCTGTTGCGTCGCTCTAACATATCCCAAGAATTAGAAATATATTGAGTTATGGTTTGTTTTAAATCAGCGATTGGCTCCCGGTTAGTCTGGATCGTGGACAAATCATAAAAATTTCGATCAATAAATTCGCTCAAATCAAAAGCAGGACTACCCTTGACTAACTCATATTCTTGCAGCATTTGCTTGGCGTTAGACCGCGGGATGAGATCAGCAAAAGTCTTGCCGTCATTATAGAGCCGCCGCTTTTGAACGTCTGTGAACAATTGACCCAAGCCCTCGTCGGGGCTTTTAGACTTCGGCAGTAGATATCCGACTGCCGTGACAAGCGATGATTTTATTTTGTCTCTGTTTGTTATTCTTTTAACCATTCTTACTACTATTATAAGGCCGGTAGCAACCAGTTACAAACTTTAAAATATCCTGTACTTTCATACAGGATATTTTGATTTAGTTTTTCGAAGAACGTTTACGTTGATTTGGGTCAAGGAAGCGTTTGCGTAGTCGCAAGCTTTTTGGAGTTACTTCGAGCAATTCGTCATCTTCGATAAAGTCGATACACTGCTCAAGGCTCAAATCAGTAAATGGCGTCAATTGCGTCGTTCCATCACTTGATGAACTACGCATATTAGTTAGATGCTTTTGCTTACAAACATTCATCTCTAAATCGTCATTGCGCTGATATAGACCGACGATCATACCTTGATAAACATGAATACCTGGACCTACGAACAATTCACCGCGAGACTCACCCATTTCTAGAGCGTATGGTGTCGTCGTGCCGGCATCAGTAGCGATAATCGCACCGTTGCGAATCTTTTGAAGTTTTGGTCCCAATGGCTGATAGCCGTGTGGAATCGTATTCATAATTACAGTACCTTTAGTGTCAGTCAGTAATCGGTTACGTAAACCAATCAATGCACGAGTTGGCATGATATAGGTTATACGAGCCGTACCGCTGCTTGTTACTTCTTGCTTAAGCAAGGTAGCCCGGCGAGCACCTAATTCCTGGCTAACGACGCCCATAAAATCAGATGAAATTTCAACAAGTAATTCTTCAACTGGTTCTTTAACGATATTGTCTTCTTTGATGGTCACAACTTGCGGACGACCAACTTCAAATTCAAAACCTTCGCGACGAAGAGTCTCAATCAAGACAGAAAGGTGTAGCTCACCACGACCGGAAACTTTAAAGCCGATACCATCCTCTTGAACGCGTAGGCTAACATTAGTTTCCAATTCGCGCTTTAAGCGATCGCCAATCTGGCGTGAGGTATTAAACTGGCCTTCTTTGCCCTTCACTGGGCTAGTGTTTGGTCCAAGATAGATACTAATAGTCGGTGCTTCAACATCAATAACTGGCAATGCTTCAGGATTCTCTTTATCGGCAATAGTCTCACCGATATGCGCTTCAGCAATACCAGTTAGGGCTACGATGTCACCAGCGATAGCGCCGTCAATTTCTTCGCGATTTAGACCGCGGTAGCCAAATACTTTGTCAATACGAGAGTTGATTTGCTGACCATCACGCTTAATTAGAACAACTTGCTGGCCTTTTGTAACTGATCCACGTGTGACGCGACCAATGGCATACTTGCCCAAGAATGAATCATATTGTAGTGAAGTTACAAGTAACTGCAAAGTACCGTCGACTTCAACAGTCGGCGCTGGAATATCATTTACAATTGCATCGAAAATTGATGTTAGATCAGCATGTTCGCTAGGGTTATCTGGCAATTCTTTCCAGGCTTTGCCTTCGCGGCCAATAGCAAAATAGACTGGGTAATAAAGTTGGCTGTCATCAACAGCGAGCTCCAAGAATAGGTCGGCAATTTCGTCAATTACTTCGTCAATACGTCGAGCCGGTTTATCAATCTTATTGATAATGACTACAGGCTGTAGGCCAAGTTCAAGTGCCTTTGAAAGCACAAACTTAGTTTGTGGCATTGGTCCTTCTTGGGCGTCAACAATTAGCAATACGCCGTCAGCCATATTTAGCGTACGCTCAACTTCACCACTAAAATCGGCGTGTCCGGGTGTATCGATAATGTTAATTTTGTAATCGCCATGATAAACAGAGGTCTGCTTGGCTGTGATTGTAATACCGCGTTCGTGCTCTTGGTCACCGCTATCCATAATAAGTGATTGTTCCATCTCGGCCTGGTTTGAGCGGAAAGTGTTGCTCTGTTTTAACAGTCCATCAACAATGGTAGTCTTTCCATGGTCGACATGGGCAATAATAGCGACGTTTCGAATGTATTTTGGGTCTTTCATAAAAATATACCCGATAATCGGGTTCCTTATCTGTCATTCTAGCATAAAATGAAATAATATTCAAGCGTGATGCCGGCTAAAGTCCAATTAATATTAAAAACCCAACCGTAAAGGTTGGATTATTAATATGATGGGCGCTGAGGGGCTCGGTCACGTTCCGCGACCCCGAAACTTCGCGATTGGCAGCACAGCTGTCATCGGAAGGTTTCCTTGCGAACTGCAGACTTGCAGTTCTCACCCCCGACTGGCTTGTCGGGGATTCGAGTACCAAGAATTCACCATATTAAATACCCGACCTCAAGGGTCGGATCTTTAATATGGTGGAACTATCACACTGGGATCAACACAATTCTAAGAGGTTAATCCAGTACATAGAATCGCTAGATTCGGGTGAAACCCTTACCCGTGGGCCCGATGATGCGCCAATACCAAACTACATGAAGGTGGCCAAAAGCACGTGCCACTCATGGCTGACAGATGACGAAGTTGCCGAGATCATTGATGAATACCAAACCGGCAGCACTATTCAAGCAATAGCCAATAACCACGACCGTAGCTATGAGACGATCTCAAAACATCTTCGCAAGGCGGGCGTATGCACCAAGCCTGGCGACAAGCAGATGGTGGTCACGAAGATCAGCCAACAGCAGAAGCGACTTGATGATACCGAGATTCAACTGCTGATCGCTGAGTACAAGACGGGATCGACGGTCTACCAACTCGCGGACAAGTTCGGCTGTCACCGCACGACGGTCAGCGAGTGCCTGAAAGCTCATGGTGTTCGGATGAGGTTGAAACGGCTGACCGAGAAGCAGATCAACGAAGCGGTGAGACTCTATGAATCCGGACTCTCTTCGGCGAACGTTGGTCAGCGCGTTGGCGCAAGTCCAAGAACCGTAGTGGACCGGCTCCGGGAGCGCGGTATCCCGATACGAGATGCTCACTGCCCCAAGTAGATCCACACTGAACCAAGGGCTGCTGCAGGACTACTGGCAATCCTTGTCATATCAAAGCGCTATTGCTATATTAAGATGTATGAATTGCTGCAAGTTCTCATTGCTGCGTAAGTTGCATCGTCAAGATCACTCCGACTCAGGCTTTACAATCGTCGAGCTTCTCGTGGTGATCGTGGTCATCGGCATTCTGGCCGCCATCACCATCGTCTCCTACACCGGTGTCAGCCAAAAGGCTGTGTTGGCGTCGTTACAGTCGGATCTGAGCGGCTCAGCTCAAAAACTGAAGATGTACCAAGTGGAACACGGTGTCTATCCTGCAGCCCTTGACAGCAACAACTGCCCAACCAGCCCCGCTGATGCCCAATACTGCCTGAAGCATAGCTTCGGCAACACCCTCACCTACAGCTCATCGACTCCCTACAGTACCTTCAGCCTGATCGCCACCAACATTAATGGCATCAGCTACCAGGTGACCGGCAACTCTCAACCCACCGTCCTGGCTGCCGCTCCCCTTAATCCGGTCGCAGACTGGGTGGCTACGGCCCAAGGCGATCACTACGGCAACTACTACGATCTAGTCAACCGTGGTTGGGCCGGTGTCACGCGTTCCACCTCCAAGACCATCTACGACCCGAACGACGGTCGTATCCACGACGTTCCTGCCGACTATCTGGCCCTGAATCCATGGAGTGCATACCAGTCAGGTGGACGAGGAAGCGCGGCGGTCATCGAGGAAGCGCGCAAGAACTCCCTCAAGAACTCCTATTTTAGCGAGGGGAATTTCGCAGGGGTAGCGACCTCTTGGGCTTCAGTTGGTGGGGCAGGCACTAATGAAGTAGTTCCGGGTGGTGTCTACGGAACCATGTGCCAGCGGATTTCCAGTCCATCGGCTCTTGCTTCGCAAAACTATGGATTTGCCCAGGTTGGTATTGCGGCCGTGGCCGGAGAAACATGGACAGGAAGTGTGTATACCAAGTCAACTTATCTTCCGACTGGCTCATGGCTGAGAGTATTTGTGCAGGCATATGATGCGGGGAATGTTTGGATAGGTGAAGTGTCTGCCAATGTCCCGGTCAGCGCGTCATCATTTGTCAGAGTATCGGCGACGTATTCCAACCTTCCCGCCAATACCGCGTCGGTACGGCTCTATGCATACGCTCGTACAGGGGTTACTGCCTCTGGAGGTATAGAACTCTCTTTCTCTGCAGCTCAACTCGAAAAGGGCGCGTTCGCCACATCCTACATCCCAACGACGACCGCAGCCGCCATTCGCAACGCCGATGTGGTGACGGTGCCGACTACTGGATGGAATGCTGCGGCGGGGACGCTTGCGGCGGTGGCCGGGACTCCAGGCAATTTGAGCAACAATTCATATCTAGCAGACTGGGGCCCAGTCTCCGATCACGTCACCATGTTCGCAATCGGCGGGACATATGGTCGAGCGTACGGACGAACAGTTAGTGGTGACGGCGTCTACGTCTCATCCGACGCCAACCCCGGAAACCCTTACTCTGTTCGGGTGATGACATGGCAGAACGGGGGCAACGTTGTCACTTACGCGGATGGTGCTGCCGGTACACCGGGAAGCGGAGTTACGACGCCTGTCGGCCTCCCTGCAATCGCCAACGTCGGTAGCCACTTCGGCACCGTGGTCTTCTTCAATGGACCCATCCAGCGCCTTGCCGTCTACTCTTCAGCCTTCTCGTCCTCCGATGTCACCACGGTCACCAATGCTGTCAAGAACGGGCCATAAGGCATCACGCCGATCGTGTCGCATCGCAATTCAAACGTGGCAATAGCCTCTCGGAGCGACTCCAGCGGCCAGTAGAAGTGTGGGCCTCCGGTTTCGGTGTTCCGCTGGCGACCTGACGTGGGCTACGCCGAACGCGCCTAACCTGCACACTGGCAGTCACCCGTGACCGTCAGGCTGAATCACTTGAGCGCAGCTCACCTCACATGCCGTGGATCGACCACGTCTTCCGTCTTTTGAACAAGCCATCATCGTTGCAGAAGATCGCGAAGTACTCCGAGAGGTAAGGGATGTCTTCACATCTTTGACGCATCGCATCATGGCCGAGGTCCGACATCACCGAGTAGACGAAACGTGCGATTTGCAGGATGTACATCCTGACGTAGGGCTGAACAGCCTCGGTCATGCCGGTCAACGCGGAGGCTGCAGACAAAGCAGTCAACGGGTCGCCGGTTTCGCTCACATGACGGACCAAAGCATGGTCGCCCATGAGTTCCTCAATGATCTGAGCGTTCGCCTCGACCTTGACGCGGCGCTTGGCGGTGTAGTGGATTTCGGACACTGGGACGAAGACCTTCTCGTGCCAAGACATGAGCGGGTCTGTGACCCCTTTGAGGCGCGGCGCTTTCGTGATTAGGTCCAAGTTGTAATAGCGAGTGACGTTGCTGGCGAAGTCCGAAAGAACGCTGATGATGCCGCCATGGATCGCGGAGTTCGGGAGCGTCGCCCAGTCCCCTGTCAGCCCGCGGCGCCTAGCGAGCGAGTCCATCTCGGCCAACAAAGCGTCGAGCTTATGGCCGAAGTTTCGCAGCTCGGACTCAGTTGGAAAGTGGCCGTCTTGCAGGTACTTGTCCACGGCCAGAGCGAGCTTGGCGCTCCGCTCAAGCCCGACGGACAGCGCGAAGAAGGCTTGGTAGTAGTAGGCCTGCTGGGCGTAGTTGGCCCTGCCCAGAAGAGTCGCGCCGGAGGCCAAGTGCTCAGCCGCCAAGGACGCCTCGCGATGGATTGCCAGCCAAGTCACGCTGAACACAAGATCTCCCCCATCCGACTAGTATTACGGTTTGCCTTCTACGCGAGCGCGGTGTGGCTATCCGCGGCCCGCATGATCAGAGAAATGCGGACTCGAGGGATTCCTCGTGAAAGGTTAGCCCTCGGGCGGCCTCGCGTATGCGAGTTGGCTGCCAAGTCGGTCATATTTACACGGGCGCTTTTAGATCTTTGACCTGCTGCCACGTCATTTCTACAGGTCTGCTTCTCCTATTCGCGAGGCTTGCGTAGCCAAACCACCCGATTTTTGAGATCGATGTACCCGCCGTCTCCGAATCGATTCATCAAATCCGTCGCGGCGTTGAAGTCCCGCATCATCCGCATTCATAGCCGCCGCGATGATGGTCACCCGGCGGTCACCATCGGCCATCCATCTTCTATGTCAGAAATCGAGTCCGACAGCACGGCGATCTCGGTAGCCTTGGTTACCCTATGCGCCGAGTAGTTCAGCTCAAAGTTTCGCCGCCTTCTCGATCCATAGAGTTCACTCACTTGCGGCACGTTGTCGTACGTGAGCAGCCACGAGCTATCCGGCATACCATTCAGAACCCGTGCTAGATTCTCGTGGTCTTCTGCCTGAAACGCGTTCAAATACAGGGAACCGGCCTTCTCAAAATAAGGAGGGTCGGCATAGATGAACGTGTTAGGGCGCGTGGCGTACTCACTGATCACGTCTATGCCGTCTCTGGAGAGAGTCGTGATATTCTCCGAGTACAGACTTAGAATCCTGATTCTCTCTGCCAGGGCTTCTCTGTTAAAGCGCGCGTCAATCTTGTAATTTCCGGTCTGATCCAATCCGCCGATTGGACCCCCATTGAGGATGCCCGACCTGTTGGTTCGATTCAGATAGAACGTGGCGAAACCGAGAGCGGCCAAATCGGCGGTATCTGCAGCCATGTAGATTGCACGCTGGCGACGCCATTCTACGACGTCCAAGTCCACGTCGCGTATTCGACCCATCAGTGATTCGGGCTCCTCAACCACGGTGTCCCAGAATGCATGGATTGCGGGGTCAAGGTCGTTCACAACAACGTGCTTGACTTGACCGGTCACAAGCAGACCCAACCCCGCGCCCGCTCCGCCCGCGTAAGGTTCGACATAGGTGCACCCGGCAAGGCCACTGTCTCTGATCATCTTCCGAAGCCGTGAGTACAACGCTGACTTGCCGCCGGGATAGCGCAACGGCGAGACACGGGGGCGCCTCGTGTTTGCGCGGAGAGTGCTTGTTTCGCTCATGGCCTGGTCAAATAACGCATGATCGAGTCAATCGAACTCCACATGGCGATTACTTCATCAGGATCAACCATGAAATGGTGGTTGTGATTCAGAGCGTCGAGCGCGTCCTTGGTGGTGGTGTACGTGACGAGTCTCCCACCCCGAACGCTCTCGACGCATTGCTTCAGATAGGAAGGGCCGTTCACGTTCACGTACTCCAACAACCACTTCAGCGCGTGACCGAGCTGAACTCTACCCTTCTCACTGTTGCCAGTACCCTTGATGTCAACACACTTCGCTTCCGCGAATGACTTTATCGACTTCTCGAGCGCCGCGCGCAACGCCAAGAAGGTCACATTGGGGTATTTCTGCACGTCCAGCTCAGAGATTTCACCAAGTAGCAGCTTCAACGCCTCCGGATAACTACCCGGCGCCTTGACCTGTCCAAGATCGAGGTAACGTTGCTTCTTCCTTCGAACTCGAGGCGTCGTTGTCAAGTCACCGTGAGATCCGGCTCCTGCTGTATTCGTCGGTTCTGTTACCTCGTCCGACCCGCCGGTACCACCAGAGGTCGTGCCTGGTTGATTGCCGATATTCACACCACTTCCAGATCCAGATGAATAGCCGGCTTTCTCATGATTACTGGCCGACTGCTCGCCGCCCTGTTCAGTTGCGACGATCGCCTTCAGCTCTTTCATCAACTGCAAGTACCGGGGACTCTTGATCGAGTTCAGGCTGCGGGTGTTGATGTTGCCATCGAGCATTCCTTGGACTATGAGGGTGGCCATATCCTTGAAATCGCCGTTTGACACGGTCTTGACAACAACACCAGCAGAGTCCATCGCAAGCCCTGTGAGGTCTTGGAACTCCTTCGACTCATAGATACGTGCCAGCGTTGACAGCCCTCGCGCCCACTGCTTTGTCGCAAGGAACGCTCTCAGCTCAGGACTGTCGTAGTCGACAGACTTGAAAAGGTTGATGATGTGTGCCCGGAAGACGAACTTCTTAACGTCGATCGTCGGGTATCGAACGAGCAGGTCTTTGTAGTTCTTCCCGGCGTCGATTTGTGCCTGAAAGAAGGCAGCCTGTCTGCCTGGAGTCCAGGCGCGTCGCAAGTTACCGGTGTGAATCGCAGCGATCAACTGATCGGCGTCCGGCTGATTTGGTGCGATCATCACTCGCACCTTGGCGACAGCAGATCTATCAGGGAGCAGGCCAGCGAGTGCGGCGATGCGACTAGTGTAGTCAGGCACCAGCATCGGGTTCTGGATAGCTTTTAGCGCGGCCAGTCGGCGGTTGCCTTCGACCATCACGTACTTGCCACGTCGCTTGATTACAACCGGTGTTTCGTGCGTCAGGTAGCCGACCTTGCAGATTCCCTCAACAAGACTTAGTGCGTCCTCATTGACGAAGAGATCCTCTATGATGTCCGCCTCGACCTTTGCATCGGCCGTTTCCAATCGGACATTCTTCGGGTCTAGATGAATCTGCTTGAGTACGTCGAGTGTGGTTTCAGGCCATTGAGATGTGTCTAGCAAGCCTCCCCGCCCCCATCAAGATCGCGAGATTCTCGGCACGACTTGTAGCTCTAAGGCCGTTCCCCCGGCCCTATGACTTCGGGCAGGCGTTCTCGGGGCGGACGGACTCCTTGCGAAACCCTCGGCTTCTGTCACGCAGTGTAACCCAACCCGACCACATCCCATATGCAATGCAGACGGCAGGATATGGACCGTTTCAGACTAGAAGACTAGGCTTCTCCGGAGCGAGCTTCCTTCGGGCTACTCCAATAGAAGCGGCAACCTGGTCATGATCAGATTCGATACTTGTCTTTACGCTTCTGGAAGGCCTCGGCCCCTCCGTCGAGGATCTCACAAGCGTGCTCGCGTATCCCGGCCGACTCGAGCACGAACTTAGCCTTCGGGTCTTTCGGCCTGCTGTGCTCAAGAGACCCCGTTAGATAGGCGAACATCTTGCCGTCCCTGTTCGGACGATCGTCACCTTGGCGGTTGGCGACGATGATTTCCTCGGAATCCGCACCTATTACCAAGTTGGCATTGTGACTAACCATAATGACCTGGCGCTCACGCTTGCGTCTCATCAGGTCTTTGACGATGACCTCGCAGACGGAACGGCTGTCGAGATCGTCTTCGGGCTGGTCAATCAGAAGCGGCCAAGGCTCATCGGACTCAGCAAGAATCAGAGTCAGGGCAAACAGTGCCTGCTTGCCGGGTGTCATTGAAGACTTGCTAAAACCGCCGATGCGATCTCCTTCAAGAGAAGCGACAAATCGCACATCCTTGGTAGCCGTGAGTACTGCCTTGGTCTGAACGATGACATCCTTCCCCCGCTTCATCTTCTGCTTGCCCGAGCCCATATACTCGATGAACTCTTTGGGCTCTGCGAGCGCTGCTCCAACGTCAACCTGTCTCTGGTCAACGATGTACGGGCTGATCTCGGCCTTGTTGAAGCCACTCGAGATTTCGCTAACATCCTCTTGGTCGTAATCAACCTCGATGCTGAACGTCATTTCCTCGAGCATGTGCTTCGTAGCATTGAAGTCCTCTGCCAGTTTCTCGAGCAGAAGGTCGCGAGTCTTGATGCTGGCGCCGACTGAGGTCACCAACCTGAGTTGCTCACCTGATTTCTTCTTAGAGTCGGCCGCCTTCTTGTCGATCTCCGCGAGAGTTTCGTCTTGGTCCTTGAGGTCTTTGACCAGCGCAGCGATTTGAACGTTGGCGACGTTCTTCTCTATCAGATCCTTATTGTCGATGCGAAGCTTCTCATTTGCCTCCGCCAATTCCTGAAACTCGGTATTCAGTGCCGACCGATATACTGTTAGCTCTGACTTCACGGCCTTAAGCAGCGGTACCTGCGCGTCATCGAGCAAAGTCTGGAGCTTCGTCTGCAGGGCGCTCGGCGTGTCCGCCGGTGCCGGAGTCATGCCAACACTAACGGTGACGTGGCCTGTGGCCTCATAGACGCTGATCTCGGCACCGGGCTTTACGTACGGACCGAGGTCTCTTTGCTCCTGCTCAATCGCTTTGAGGCGAGTTTCGTGCTTGCCGATCTCGCCGATTACCTGCTGGTAGAGCTCGACTTCTTCAGCCGTTAGGGCAGAAGACTCTCGCAGGGTGTTGATCTCCTCCGTCAGCTCAATTTGGCGGTCGGTGATCGCCTTTCGATCGCCGAGGCCACGAATCTCTTCGGACAGCGTCTTGATCTCGGCGGCCAAGCTGAACCACTCAGTCACGGCGTCACCAATGGAGTCGTTGTGGCTCTCGACATCGGTCTCGGTCGTACGGAAGGTCGACTCGAAGTCCACGTCATTTCGAAACACAGTGGGTTGAATCTTCGCCGTGATGTCATCTGGTCGTTCGCTGATCGCATAGAGCGAGTTCTGAGGTATATAGATCACCTGCCCGGTCTTGGCACCGGAAGACGCCCATTCAACTGCAAAGTTGATGTCTTTGACGGCATCCCATGTAACGGAAGCTCCGGGACCAACATCCTTCTCGTCAATACCAGCACCGACCTGCTGCTCGACTGTGTACTCCGGATCAACTGCGTGCGCGACGTAGGCGAGCAGAGCCGACTTGCCAGATGAGCGACTACCGATAATCGCATTGAGTCCAGGATTGAAGACGACCTCGTTCGGGAAATCGTCCGCGTCGGTGAAGATGATCCGTGAAATGACCTTGTACGGCTCCTTCTTATCAGGCGCGATTGTCTGAATACTCACCCGCTCTGATGGCTCGACGAGAGTCTGCTGCAGACCCTCGAATGTTGGGTCGGCCTTGACCCACGTCACGTGCTTCGCGTTATCGCCATCCGCTTCATGGCCCAACCAGGCTTCCAAATCATCGAAGCTGTGAGCATCGCAGCCAGCGAAAACAGGTTTCGGCGCGACGCTCTGATCGGCATCTTCAAGACGCTTCTGATCGAGGAAGTGGTCAGTATTGCCCGGATTGCCAAAGCAGGCGTTCGCTAGCTTGTCGATTTCGTCCGCCAGATACTTCTTGCGAGTGCTGCCGGAATCGGCCCGAATGCCACTGTTATTGGCGGCAGCGACGAGGAGGAAGTGATCAGTCCAAACAGCCTTGGGCCCATAGACGGCATCGACTGCCTCCCTAATATCCTTGCGCGATACTGTTGGCTTCTCAAAGTCCTTCGATGTGGCGAGTTCTGAGCAACACTGCTGTCTGCCGTTGACGTCGGTAGTTTGGGTCTTGAGCGCGCCCAGGAACTGGGTAGCCTTCTCCCGGGTCAGTCCGGGCGGGAATATGACGTGAAAGTCCACTATTTCACTTGCAGAATTGACCGTCTCGTTGAGCCGCAACTCGAGATTTGGGAAGAACACCTTGTCCGAGTCCAAGTGAAGCCGGTCGTAGTTCTCTTTGAAGGCGAAGTACCCGTCCAGTGAGAAGTAGTCGGTGATACCGATGGCTTGCACATCAGAGTCGTGGATGACCTTGCAGAAACGATCCCAATTAGGTGCTCCGTCTTTGAGCTCGTAGCCATCGTTCAGCTTCGTTCCTGGCGGATGAACGTGAAGATCCCACTTCCGCCACTCTGAACCTCGAGAATATCGCTTCACTAGGACTCCTCGCTCGCGGCAAACAGCTCGGCCTGCTCAAGTACGAGATCAATCGCCTTGTCTTCGTAGTCGGGTGGGTAGTCGTACTTGGCGAGCAGCCGACGGACTTTGGCGCGCATCGCCGCACGAACGGAGTCCTTGAGATTCCAGTCAATGGTCACGCTCGATCGAACTGCTCGGACCAACTCGACCGCGATCTTCTTAAGAGTGTCATCGCCAAGTTCGAGGACCGCTGCGTCGTTTTGGGCGATTGCGTCGTACAGAGCCGCCTCGGCGACCGACAGCCCGAGATCTTCGTGTCGCTTGTTGTTGTCACGCATTTCCTTCGCGAGCTTCACGAGCTCAGCAATGATTTCAGCGGTCGTGAGAGCTCGATTGGTATATCGGCGAATTGCCGCGTCGAGCTGCTCGGAAAACTTGCGCGCTTGAACGATGTTGGTCCGTTGCACCGACCGGATCTGATCATTGATCAGTCTCTGCAGCAGCCCCATCTGCAGGTTCGGCCTGTCCTTGCCTGCTAGCGAGTCCAAGAACTCATTCGATAGGACAGACAAATCCGGAGTATCGATGCCAGCGAGCTTGTAGATATCCACGACCTCATCAGCAGCAACAGCCTCGTTGACCAGCTGGCTAATGGCGGTGTCAATCTCGACAGCACCTGAGCCACCGCGACCTGAGTCCGGGTTCTGGATCTTGATAATCGCTGCCCGCACATCGGCAAACATACGAACGTCGTTGCGAATAGCGATCGCCTCATCGCGAGCGCCACAAAGGGCGAATGTCTTAGCCAACGCAAGCACCTGATCGAGGTACCGCTCGGTTCTGTCAGGATCGGCCATCACGTAGTCGAGCACTTTGGCGTGCTGCGCTAAGCGCTCAGACGCCGAGAGATCTGGCGACGAATCGAAATCGCAGCCGTGAAGTAAAGACTCAACAATGTCGTGCTTCTCGAGCATCATCGCTACCATCTCAGCGATTGGCACGCCTGCCTGGTCGCGATCGCTTGGGGAGTACTCTGCCAGGGCTTCCTGTAGGTTGGTGGCGATTCCGATGTAGTCGACGATCAGGCCACCGGGTTTGTCGTGGAAGGTTCGGTTCACGCGGGCTATCGCCTGCATGAGGCCAGCACCTTGCATCGGCTTGTCGACGTACATGGTGTGCATTGACGGCGCATCGAAACCGGTGAGCCACATGTCACGAACGATGACGAGTTCCAGCGAGTCATCTGCGTTCTTGGCTCGGGCTTTGATGTCTCGCTTGATGTCCTTGCTGTAGATATGAGGCTGATAGGCAGCAGGGTCGGCAGCGGACCCGGTCATGACGACCTTGATCCTGCCCTTGGCGGGATCGTCACTATGCCAGTCGGGCCTCAACGCCACGATCTTGTTGTAGAGGTCGACGGCGATACGGCGCGACATGGCGACGATCATGCCCTTGCCGTGCAGAGCTGCTGTCCTCTTCTCCCAGTGATCGACGATGTCTTTGGCAATCAGGTCGAGGCGTTCCTCGGCCCCGACGATCGCTTCGACGCGCGCCCACCGCGACTTAGCTTTGGCAGCAGCGTCCTGCTCGACTTGTTCCGTGATCTCATCGGCGAGAGCATCCAGCGCCGCGCTGTCGGTAGCATCCAAGGAGACCTTAACCAGACGCGACTCATAGAAGATCCTGACGGTCGCACCGTCTTCGACGGCCCGAGTCAGGTCATAAATATCGACGTAGTCGCCGAATACCGACCGGGTGGACTTGTCCGCAGATTCTATTGGGGTGCCGGTGAAGCCGAGGTAGGTGGCGTTGGGAAGCGCGTCGCGCATGTGTTTGGCGAGGCCGGACTTAAGGGTGCCGTCTGCGGCGAGAGATTCCGAGAAACCATACTGGGATCGGTGCGCCTCGTCCGCCACGACCACGACGTTGCGCCGATGCGTCAGTTCGGGGTTAGAGTCCCCACCTTGTTCGGGAGCGAACTTCTGTAGCGTCGTAAAGACAATTCCCCCAGACGAGCGCCTTAGGAGAGTGCGAAGGTCTGATCTGGACTCTGCTTGAACGGGTCTATCAGGCAAGATCCGCGCAGGAGCGAACACCTCTCCGAACAGCTGATCGTCGAGATCATTTCGGTCTGTGATGAACACTAGTGTCGGATTCCCCATCCGTTCGTTGCGCATGATCTTGGCGGCGTACAGAACCATCTCGATAGACTTCCCTGAGCCTTGAGTGTGCCAGACGACACCGCCACGCCGGTCCCCATCTGGCCCGCAAGCCTCTATAGTCGACTCGACGGCGGCATTGACCGCCCAGTACTGGTGGTACTTCGCAACACGCTTTACTAGACCAGTCGGCTCGTCACTGAAGACGACGAAGTTCCGTACGATGTCCAAGAATCGCTGTTGATCGAAGACACCCCTGATGAGCACCTCGAGCGCCGGGCGATCAGTGATGACCTCACGGCCATCGATCGTCTTCCACGGCGCGTAGTGCTCCCAGCCCGCGGTCAACGAGCCCATCGCCGCAGAGGTTCCGTCAGAGATGATGGCTACCGCATTTGGCGTGAACACCGAGGGGATGTCATTTCGATATGTCTGGATCTGGTTCCATGCACCGCGAAGAGTCGCGTTCTCGAAGCCAGGGTTCTTGAGTTCAAGCAGCGCTAGCGGCAGTCCGTTAACGAACACGATAACGTCTGGCCGGCGATTCCTGCCGTTCTCGATGATTGTGAACTGGTTGACTGCGAGCCAGTCGTTGTTCTCTGGATTGTCGAAGTCAATCAGCCACAAGAGCGAAGTGCGAATCGAGCCGTCAGCGAGGCGGTGCTCAACCGGAATACCTTGCGTAATCAAGCGATGGACACGCTCGTTCTCAGCAAGCGGGTTCTGCGACTCCGCGCGAGCGAAAATCACAAGCGCCTTGTCGATTACATCCGGAGCGAAACCGGGGTTGACTCGCTCAATCGCCCCACGCATACGATCTCGAAGCAGAACCTCGCCATACTCCGTGCGCTCCGGCGCATCACCGTCAGGGGCGATGCCGGGTCCCCACAGCGTCTTGTAGCCGAGCTGCCTCAGGTACTCTAGAGCAGCTTGCTCGACCACATTCTCGTCGATTCCGTTGCTCATAAGGCAAACCTCACGTTGCCAGGCGTGGCATACGACACACGCCGACGGCCAGAAAGAAGCTCTGGCAGCAACGCATCGCGCAGAGCTGCCAGCTTAACGGTTTCGCGTTCCGCCACTAGGAGGCGCTCCCAAGCAGGTGCGATCCGGTGGTGAAGACGCGCGATTGCTTCGGTGAATGGTACTTGAACCTTGGTCGACTGGAGGTGGCCGCGCTGGATGTGCCCCATCGTTGTGGCCTTGTCCTTCGCAATGCCCCGAAAGATCGGCATGACTTCATCCAGCCGGTCAAACACGAGCCAAGCTGGATACTCTGCGCCCGGTACTACCTTGAAGATATGCTGGTTTACGATTGCCTCATCTAGACACCATCGGTAGATGCCCAACGAACCCGACCATGACATCAAAATATCGCCCTGACGAGCCATGCGATCGTCCGGAACGGCTATGTCGTTGTACACGGTTGAGCTGCCCGGCCCGGAGTTGAGCTCAGAGATGCGAATGACCATTCGACCCGTGCCAGACGCGCCTTTCGTGTAAGCACCACCGTTGACGAAGTTCGCGAGGTCGGCAGCGGCTACTTCCCGTGCTCCAGTCTGCAACGATTGGCACACTAGAGCTCGAATCAAACGGGGGATCATCTCGGCAATCCGACGGTTTGATTCTATCCTGGCGTCCAATATCCCCAGCGCCGTTGCCACCGCCCGCTGATACTGAAGGGGTGGAAGCGCGACGGTCAGATTCTGCAGGTCCTTCTTGGTGACGTGTCCAAGGCCGGTGGTCTGCTTGTTTCTAGCGATCCGGACGAAGGTCGGACGCAGATAGCGCAGCAGGTAGAAGAAGAAGTCCTTCTCCACCACTGCCTCGTCAGGAAGCACTCTGAAAATGTGCTGGTTGAGCCATCCCTCACCACCGATCCATCGACAGGTATCGATGGAAGTCTCAGGCTGGCCCGACCAGCAAAAGAGCATGTCTCCGTTGACTAAGAAGTACTTGGGGTCGTACTTCGCCGCAGTGCGCTTCGTTTGACTGGACAGTCCGTTCTTGATCTCCACGATCTTGATGACCGGTACTCCGACTCTGGAGAAGTCCGAGTCTTTGAACGCAAGCCCGTTAATCCATTGCGCCAGTCCATAAAGCTCGAATCGCGCCCACTCCGGTGCGAATTCCGGCGAGTAAAGTTCGGCGGCGACCGCAGTGTCAGGCATCGGATACTCCCAGACTCTGGCGCAGATCGCCCTCAATTGCTCTTCCACGATCGAGCTCTTCGAGAAGCTCGTGCGTCAGACGCTCGATCTTTTCCTCGATCGGCTCGTCGTCCGCCTCGACCTCTTCCGTCCCGACATAGCGACCAGGGTTGAGGACATAGTCATGGTGCTTGATTTCTTCCAAACCCGCGGCCTTGGCGAAGCCCGAAACATCCTCATAGCCGCCATCGTGGTTGCGCCAGGCGTGATACGTGTCCGCGACTCTAGCTATTTCATCGTCACAAAGCACACGCAGACGGCGAGTCTCCATCGTGCCGAGCGAACGGGCATCGATAAACAACACCTCGCCATTGCGCTCACGATGCCCGTTGCCGTGCCGATCCTTTGAGATGAACCACAGACTCACCGGGATGGCAGTGTTGAAGAATAGCTTGTCGGGCATGGCCACAATGCAGTCGACTAGATCGGCTTCGACCAGCCTGCGGCGAATGTCACCCTCGCCGTTCGTCTTGCCTGACAACGAGCCGTTTGCGAGCACAAAGCCAGCGGTGCCCCGTGGCGACAAATGGAAGATGAAGTCCTGCACCCACGCGAAGTTCGCGTTGCTCTCGGGTGGCGTGCCGTATTTCCAGCGGGGATCGTCCGCGAGTTTAGCGTTCCACCACTTTGAAATGTTGAACGGAGGATTCGCGAGAACGAAGTCTGCGCGCAAATCCTTGTGCAGATCTTGAGTGAACGAATCTGCTGGACGATCGCCAAGATCGGCTTCGATGCCCCGAAGAGCAAGGTTCATCTTGGCCAGTTTCCAAGTGGTGGATGTGAACTCCTGCCCGTAGATTGAGATATCAGTGGTGTTGCCGCCGTGTGCCTTTACGAATTCGGTGGACTGGACGAACATGCCGCCAGAACCGCAGGCGGGGTCGTAGACTCGGCCCTTGTAGGGCTCAAGCATCTCGACTAGCAACCGAACCACAGACCGGGGCGTATAGAATGCGCCCGCATCCTTGCCGGTCTCTTTGCCAGCGAACTGACCCAAGAAGTATTCGTAGACGCGGCCGAGCACGTCATCGCTACCGTGGTCATCGGTCTCCGTGAAACCGATTGACCCAATGAGATCGACGAGACTACCGAGGCGCGTTTTATCAAGCTCTACGCGGCCGTAGTTGCGCGGCAGAACACCGCGTATGACAGGGTTCTCCTTCTCGATAAGATCCATCGCTTGATCGATGAGTTGGCCGATCTCGGGGAGCTTCGCCTTGCTCTGCAAGTCGTCCCAACGAGCGCCCTCAGGAACCCAGAAGACGTTGTGCCCGGTGTATTCCTCGCGAAGCTCGAGGAACTTTTGACGCCGCTCAGCATTCGGAATGTAGTCAGCCGAGTCTTCGTTGCAGAGCTCCGTTTCGAGTTCGGTCCGCCGCGCCCTGAATGCGTCAGAGATGTACTTCAGGAAGACGAGGCCCAAGACAACATGCTTGTACTCGGAAGGCTCCTGATTGCCCCTCAGTTCGTCAGCGGCCTCCCATAGTCGCTGCTCAAGTGTTCTTGCTTGCTTCGGCTTCTTGGATCCGGCCATGTATTGCGCTCCATTTTCCGTTAGACCGAGATACGGTCTCGGCTACCCCCAGCACGCGCAACCATGGTACTGCCAACCACTGACACAGCGCGCGGGACTGTGATTGGGCCGTGTGTGTATCGGATTCCGTGCTGATACTACCTATAGTTATATCACGTGCATAAATCTTTCACAAAGTTGCATATTGTGGCTTCAGTACTAGCTTTTAGAATCCCAACGATGGTCGCACCTTGCTCCAGCCTAGTTGAACACTGAATGCCCATCATTGAGCGAGAGACGGCATCGAATGTGTCCCAACCGAACTGTGGCCTGCAGCCTCAATCCCTCGCCTCCCTCCAAGACTGCCGTGTACGTTGCAGGCTTCTCGCCACGCCACTGCAATTCAATCCCGACCGGAAGATCCTCTACCGCGACTGCATCTTCGAGTTGTGACCGGTAGCGCTGTTCTTCTGAGGAGAGTTCGACCACAGGAAGATCGACGGCGATGTCTCGCCCGTCGATACAAAGGACGGGTCGTCCCATCAGCATGTTCGGCGGCACGCGCAACTCAATTTGAAGCTGTACCACTAACCCAGCCGACGACAGCACGAGGACTGCACGGGGCTGCAGCCACGGATCAGCGCCCACCAGTAACACGGCCAGCTTGTTAATCCCGGCGTCACTCCACCTCCGTACCGTGCGCTGATCCACGTCATGGAGACTGCCGAATTCACTCAGGCGCTCAAGCACGTTTGCGCCGCTGCTGTCCCAGCCGATACTCACCATCGCCGCAGCGATGTCGCGGTCCTCTCCGTGCTCATCGACCAGCGAAATTAGCCGCTCAAGTGCAACGTCCGCATCCCCATCACCAAGAGCTCTCACGAGCAGCCGCGCACGATAAAGGCTTGAAGCCGAGAGCGCCTGCCGGTGCTTGCGCAGCCCTCGCAGTTCCGCGATCAGCATGCCTGTTGCGCGCTGTCTTCCTGTCGAACCGCGATCGCTCACCTTATCGTTTCCTCATCCCGAGATCTCTTGGTAGCCACGAGTTCAGCAAATGCCTGTTTCAAATCGAGTTCATCCATTCACGATGTCACTTTCGTGTCATTACACACTAACTGCTCTCTCGTGTAATGAGCCGTAGAGTACCGGCCGCAGATGCCGGGCCACGATCAAAGGAGAGGAGTCAAGATGTCCAACCAGACCAGCCTCGCCACTCAGGGCAACGGACAATCCATTCAGATGCTCGATCAGATGTCGCGCTCGGTACAGCGGCACACTCGGCGCGACATCGAGCAGGTGTGCAAACGCACCATCATCGCCTGCCAGCGCGAGGAGGGCCGAGCGCAGATCGCGCAGGCCGCCATGATGGGCGCAGCCACAGTCGGTATGACCCACGAGGGTCTGATAGAGATGGCGCCGATGGCCGAGGAGAACCTGCGAGCGCTCAGCATGGCGTACGGCATCGGGGCCTCCAAAGCAATCATGCAGTGGTGACGATGATGCATCACACCTGGTGGTTCTTGATTGCCGTGGCCCTGATCATCCTGGTAGCTGCATGGAACGTCTTCCGCGATGACGCGCTCCACTCGAGGTCCCAGAAGCTCGCCATGCAGCGCAGGCTGCGAAGGTTTGAGCAGGAGCAGCGTGTGGGCCAGCAGGCCGCCGTCATGCGGCGCACGCGGGAGATCAACGCACTCGCTCATGAGACCTGCCGGACGATGCTGAATGCTGCGCTCGAGGCCCAGTTCGAGGCGGAAGTCGAGGCGTCCAAGAGCCCCAAGTATCAGCATCGTTGTGAATAGCACACCAACGTCTGGCATTTCCACTGGTCGTGCTTATGCCATTAGCCGTCCCCTGTCTCGTCGCTTCAAATGGTTGTAGCCCTTGACCTGGGATTTCTCCCGGTTGTGGTGTGCACTAGATGCAAACGACGGACCGCAGGTATTCCGTTCGCCGTACTAAACGAAAGGAGACCACACATGACAAAGAAGCTGTACCGCACCATCATGGCCGACCCGCCATGGGATGTGCAGCAAAAGGGCAACAAGAAGTCCTGGGGAGCCGAGCGTCACTACGACCTGATGACGCTTGATCAGATCAAAACCATGCCGATCGCCGAGCTGGCCGATCCCGAATCGAGCCACTGCTGGCTCTGGGTAACGAACGCCACCCTCCGACACGGTTACGACGTGCTCGAGGCCTGGGGCTTCACACCGCGCAGCCCGCTGACGTGGATCAAGCCGCGCTTCACGCTTGGCAATTACCTGAGAAACGCCACCGAGCACCTTCTGCTTGGCACGCGCGGCAACGCACCAGTGCTTTTCAAAGCGCAACCAACGTGGATGTATGCGCCACTTCAAGAGCACAGCCATAAGCCCGAGGAACAGTACGCGGTCATCGAGCGAGTCTCGCCTGGGCCTTACCTTGAGCTGTTCGCACGCAGACCCAGGGCAGGGTGGGATGTCTGGGGAAACCAGATAGCCTCAGATGTCGACATGCCTGGCTACCCAGTACCGGACTCGCCCTCAATGAGGGTCCGATCATGAACGGTAGTGATTATCGTGGCCGACGAGCCAAAAGGATTGGTCACGAAGCTGTGGCGCGCGTCATTGACGATACTTGGAGCAACACTCGCGCTGTGGTGGAGCGTAAGACTGCTGCTGGAGATCTGGTGGGCGCTGGCTATCATCGCTGGCTTGATCGCAGGCGCAGCTGGCCTCGCTCACTGGTGGCAACGTCGCAGCTGGTAGCCCTATTGTCCAAACTGACCACCCGGTCCATAACAGTAGGAAAGACCAATATGAAAGGAGGTCCGACGAAATGACCACACACAAGAACGGCAAACGGGGACGGCCGATGAGATCTGACCGGGTCTGGATTCAGCCCGAATCGAACGATGTGCTGGATGCGCGCAAGCTCAGCCGGGCCTTCCTTGCCCTTGCCTTGCATCAGGCAGGCGATGAAGCCGAGGCACAGCGGAAGATAGCCTCTGGAGATCATGATGAATCGGCGTAGCGCATCGCTAGTCTGGCGAGAGGTGTCATGGCCCCGCCCCTTTGACCCAGCTGTGGCGCTCGAACTTCTCGGTCGCTTATCGGCCGACCGCAACGTTGGAACCGTCATATGGGAAGCGCGCGCCGACGCCAAAGGCATCCGCTACCTCGTCGGCTGCGATGCCGTGCACACATCCGCGATGGCGCAGCTCATGACCTCGCATGTTGACGGCGTTAGGTTATCAGCGAAGACACGGCGGCCCAACGTGGACTCTGCGGCGCGAGTACGCGTCACTCACCACCAACTTGCGCTCTCTACCGAACGGGTCATGGCAGCAGTGCGCTCGGTACTGGCTGGTCTAGCCGCCGCTAAGACAGGGCATGGGGAGCTCGTTCTTCAAGTTATTCTCGGTCCCCGTATCGCTCCATCGATGGTTCCAGACAGACTCGATGACCCGAGGGCGACGTGGCTCGATCTGATCTTCGGTACGGTCGGCCCGGCCTCGGCCGAGACCAAAGCCAGTATGAAGGCCCGAGCTGGCGCTCATGGCTTCAAGACCATCATCCGCCTCGGAGCCACGGCTGATACGCCGGGACGAGAACGACACCTCATTTCCAATCTGATTGGCGGACTGAAAGTTGCCGAATCGGCCGGTGCCCACCTCCGCCTGAGTCCCGAGTCGGCGGATGCGCTGAACACTGCACATCGCCCATGGCGTTGGCCGCTCGTGCTGTCCGCCCCAGAACTCGTCTCTCTGATGGGTTGGCCACTTGGTGAAGGAACGCTGCCCGGTGTGGCCGGAGTACACCCGAAGGTACTCCCACCTCCCGCTGGCATGCGCGACTCGGACCGACCGTTCGCAATCTCGTCTGCCGCTGGCGAAACCATCAAGCTCGGAGTCTCAGTGAGAGATTCGCTGCAGCACACCGTGTTGATCGGACCGACTGGCTCCGGCAAGTCCAATGCGATGCTCAGCATTATCTGTGCGGACATCGCCGCCGGACGCGGCGTACTGCTGATCGATCCCAAGAGCGACCTAACGTGCGACGTGCTCGCTCGTATCCCGGAGTCGCGCCGTGGCGACGTCGTCGTCATCGACCCGTCTGACCGTCGACCGGTCGGACTCAATCCACTTGCCGGAAAGCGCACGAACCCGGCACTGGTAGCCGACGGCGTACTGGCAGTATTCCAGAAGCTGTTCGCGGACTCGTGGGGACCGCGCACCCAAGACATCCTGACGAGCGCACTTCTGACGCTGGCGCTGTATCCGAATTCGTCGCTAGTCTGGTTGCCCACGCTTCTGACCGACGCCGGTTTCAGACGAAAGCTCACCTCGGGCATCACCGACCGAGTTGGACTGGGCCCATTCTGGACAGCTTACGAGGCGATGTCTGAGGCACAGCGCGCACAAGTGATCGCTCCAGTAATGAACAAGCTGCGCCAGTTCTTGCTTCGCCCTGCGCTGCGTTCGGTCTTGGGACAGACAGAGCCGCTGTTCGAGATGAACGACCTCTTCACCAAGCGACGCATCGTGCTCGTCTCGCTGAACAAGGGCCTGATCGGCTCAGAGGGCGCACGTCTGCTCGGTTCACTCGTAGTCGCCCAGCTCTGGCCGCTGATCCTCGCACGCGCCACCCTGCCGCCCGAGCGACGACACATTGTCAGCGTCTTCATCGACGAGGTCCAGGACTACCTGACACTTCCAACTGATCTAGCCGATGCGCTCTCCCAAGCCCGCGGACTCGGCGTTGGTTTCACCATCGCTCACCAGTACCGCAACCAGCTGCCGCCGACCCTGAGAGCCGGTGTCGACGCCAACGCGCGCAACAAGATCGTGTTCGGGCTCAATGCTGGAGACGCCAACGATATGGCCGCGATGGCACCGAATCTCAACGTGAACGACTTCATGCTGCTACCCCGCTACGGCATCTACGCTCACCTCATGAGCGGGGGCCATTCCACCGGATGGATCTCCGGACAAACGACACCAGCCCCACCCGCGATATCTGACCCGGCTGAACTCAAGGCTGCAAGCGCTGAAGCCTTCGGTCGACCGGCCGATCAGGTCGAATATGAGGTGCTACACGCCATTGGTCTGGCGACCGATAAGACCGATTCCAACGAGGACGGCGAGACAGTTGGACGGCGTCCCCGGAGACGATCGTGAGAACGCTATTCGGTGACAGCGGCTGTCGTGTCGCGCGACGTGTCGCGACGACCGGCCCAAAACAAAGACGCAGGCAGAGGGCTCGACTCACGGCGCTAAGGGATAAGACTCCTTCCCCACTTCAGTGGTCGAGTGGTTGTTCCACCGGGAGGGCGACGGCATGAGCGAGAAACGAACCAGCCGCCGAGAGCTCGAAGGTATTCGAAGCAGCCTTGCCGACCGCGACATAGAGGTTGTTGCCTCAGTAGCAATGCACCGGTTTCTCACAACTCGGCAGATCTGCCGCCTCCACTTCGCGTACAAGCCTACCGAGACCGCGGCTCTGCGCTCAGCCAATAGGGCGCTCGATAAGCTCCGGTGTCTTCGGCTCCTTGTCGCACTCGATCGTAGAATCGGTGGCGTTCGAGCTGGATCTGGGGCATACGTCTGGAGCCTCGGCCAGGTCGGTGCCCGACTCCTCCAGCGGGTCGACGATATTGACGGACTGCCTCGGCGTCAGCGCGAGTTCGAGCCGTCCAGCACCTTTCTGAAGCACACGCTTGCCGTCGCCGAAGTTTGCATTCGTCTAACAGAGGCCGCACAGCGGCGTGACATCACGCTTCTGGATGTGCAGCACGAACCAGCCTGCTGGCGGGCTTACACCGGCGCAGGAGGCGGCATAGCTCGGCTTAAGCCTGACCTAGTGGTCGTCACCGCAACTGATGAATTCGAAGACCACTGGTTCCTTGAAGTTGATCTGGCAACCGAACCGCCTTCACGCGTTGTGCGAGCCTGCTTGAACTACCAGGACTATCGGCGAAGTGGAGTCGAGCAGCGACGACTGGGCTTGTTTCCGGCCGTCGTCTGGATTGTGCCGACCAACCGACGCAAGGAAACCATCAAGTCGCACATGCGGAAGCATGAGGGCATCAGTCCCGGGCTCTTCACAGTCATTACGCTCGACCAGCTCGAGACCCTCATCAATAGCGGGTCAAGCTACGACACCACTCCCCGCGCGGAGGCAGAGGGAACCTGTGAGTCCTGACAACGAAACCCCAGCTCACGCTGATAAAATCCCCACCATCGGTGACGGCCCAAAAGTACTTGATGTTATGAGCGAACAGAGGTACATGTGGAAGGAGGAGAATGAAGGAAACTCACCCATGAACACACTTACAGCCCCCACAGCACCATTCGCGGAGATGTTCGCCCAAAGTCTCACACCTAAAGTGGCCGTCTCCTATTTGCGTGTATCGACACGCGATCAAGCCTACCGAGGCGGACAAGCTGAAGGCTTTTCCATCCCGGCCCAACGCGATGCCAATAAGCACAAGGCTGCGTCTCTAGGGGCGATCGTCGTCAAAGAGTTCGTCGACCGCGGCGCATCAGCCAAGACGACCAATCGCCCCGAGTTGCAGGCCATGCTCGACTACGTTGCCGAGAATCCAGTCGACTATGTCATCGTCCACAAAGTCGACCGGCTCGCTCGCAACAGGGCTGACGACGTCGAAATCAATCAGGCGCTCGACAAAGCAGGCGTCAGGTTGGTTTCTACCACTGAGAGCATCGACCAGACTCCGTCCGGGATGCTGCTCCACGGCATCATGTCATCGATCGCCGAGTTCTATTCCAGGAACCTTGCCAATGAAGTCATCAAGGGTATGACCCAGAAGGTTCGCAGTGGAGGCACAGTCAGTCGAGCACCGCTCGGCTACCGCAACATCCGTACTGAGGATAATGAGGGTCGTGAGATCCGTACCGTCAGCGTCGACAAAGAACGCGCGCCGCTTGTACGTCTGGCCTTTACGCTCTACGCCACCGGCGACTGGACAATCGCCGGACTTGCTGAGCACCTCGCTGACCGCGGACTTACTACCTTGGCTACTCCACGCGTACCGTCGGTGCCGGTCAACGCGGCCAAACTCAACAAGATACTCGACAACCCATACTACAAGGGCTGTATCCCCTTCCGAGGGGCGCTCTACCCCGGCAAGCACGAGCCACTCATCGATGAGCACACATGGCAGGCTGTCCGAGACATATGCGCCTCCCACATGAATGGCGAGCGCACCAGAGATCATCCTCATTTCCTGAAGGGCACCGTCTACTGCGGCACATGTGGATCCCGGCTGCTGGTGCAGATGACTAAATCCCGCTCAGGTGCCTGCTACCCGTACTTCGTGTGTTCAGGCCGGCACAGCAAGCGCACCGGCTGTCATCAGAAAGCCGTTCTCATCGACGAGGTGGAAGCTCGCATCGAAGAGCACTACGTCGCTATCGCACTCGACCCGGATTTCCGACTCAAGGTCGAGGCCTTGCTCGTAGAGGAATTAGGGACAGCTAGGGCTGATTCGGAAGTCGAGCTCCGCCATCTGCAACGCGAGCGCGAGAAGTTGGAGCGACAGCGCGAGAAGCTCTTGCAAGCCCACTACGAAGGAGCGATTCCACTCGAACTGCTCAAACGAGAGCAGGACCGCATCGCCGTAGGGCTTCTGGGGATCGCAAACAAGCTTGATGCCTCAAACGTCCACTTCGATGTCATCGAACACAACCTTCAGGCGGCGCTTGATCTGACCGTGAACTGCGCCCTCGCATACAAGGCGGCTCCCGATCACATCAAGAAACAATTCAACCAGGCCTTCTTTAAACGAATCCTGGTCAATGCTGACACCAGCCTAGATCCCGAGCTTGCGCCGCCGTTCGACGTGCTGCTTGGACCGGAGTTACGTGTTGCCGCTCGACAGCAACCATCGGAAGTCTCACAACAAGCGAATGAGCCCACTCAATTGAGTGGGCTCATTCATAAATCGAACATCTCAAACCAGCTTACGCCGTGTCAAAGGGTGTTTTCTTTGGCACATGGTTCGAGTAACAGTCTTTTGGTGGGCGCTGAGGGGCTCGAACCCCCGACCCCCTCGGTGTAAACGAGGTGCTCTAGCCAACTGAGCTAAGCGCCCTTACCTTATTGGAATTATACAGATGAGATGCTAGTTTTGCAAGAGACGTATAATGAATTACATGGTGCGCGAGAGAGGACTTGAACCTCCACGTCCCGAAAGACACTAGCCCCTCAAGCTAGCCTGGCTACCAATTACAGCACTCGCGCATACATCGTAATTCTAATTAAGTATATCTGAAACTATGGAGTCTTGTAAACGCTTCGGACGCCAGCTGACCAGTCCAGTACATCGCTATAGCGATCAATCGAAGAAATAAATGTGTTCGAGCTGTCGAATGAGCGAACATTGCGACTACTGACATATTGGGTAGTTGATTGATAAAGACCAATTGCTGGAACATCTGATAGCCACTGTCGAGCAAAGGTAATATATTTTGCATTTCGTAATTCCGGTTCGACACGCGACCTAGCGGAAGATAACGCATCATCACTAATTACATTTGAATAATTCGAAAAGTTTAGACCCTGCTTGGTGGCTTGCGACGAATGCCAATAAGCGTAAACATCAGGATCGGCACCAATATTAAGTTGGTACAGTAGGACATCGAAATTACGTGGCTGGAGTACGTTCTGGACCGCCCCCTGTGTAACATCAGCGGTATCAATCACCTTCGTCTCGACCAACACGCCCAAGGCTCGCCATTGACCCGCCAGTACCTCTAAAACGCGCTCAAACTCACTGTTCTTTATAGTTACAACGGATATTTTTAATTCCTTGCCATCTTTTTCACGAATTTTTTTGGAGTTTAGCTTCCAGCCATTATCCTCAAGGATCTTATTTGCACCGGCTTGATTATATGGAGGGGCTTTTGGCACATCTCCTGTTAATTGATGAGAAGTGAAAGGTAGCCCCAGCTCAGGTGTCCCGATTGGTAACTTGTCTCGAATCGAAGAAGTGTTGGTCGCTAACTGTAGCGCTCGTCTCAACGAAACATCCTTTAGCAATTCGCTTGTAGTATTAATGATTGCGTAAACGCCACTCTGGATTGGCTCAGTCGATACATCATACTGAGCCTTATTAATACGATCCGTATCGGTCGACGACAAGCCGGCTGCAGAGTTGACTTCATTTGCCGATAAGGCGCCGACGATTGCATCTGTCGTGTCATAGACATGAAGCTGAAAACGCGCTAATTTAGCCATACCCTTGTAGTAACTGTCACTCCTGGCCATATACATAACCTTACGGCCTAAGTTTGAGTCAATATCTTGTATGAACGTTAGCTTAAATGGCCCGCTACCTATTGGATTTTGGCTGAAACGGTTTTCTCGAATGTTTGCCGGCGCTATACTTCCAAGTATATGTTCAGGCACGATCGGGAATGTCAGAGCGTGCTCAAAAGCAGCATAAGTTGACTGTAGGGTGAAATCAATCGTCGTATCATTGATTACCTTGGCCGAGATACCGCCCCAACCAGTGTCATTAGTGCGCGTATTTGGATCTTTCATCAGATTAACAGTGAAAGCTATATCGTTAGCCGTTAATTTAACACCGTCGTGCCATTTAACATCAGGACGTATAGTGACAGTATAGACAGTTTTGGTGTCATTTAGCTTTATATTAGTCGCTAAATCATAGCCCAAGTGTCCAGTCTTGTCATAATTTAGAATACGAGAAAATAACAAATAACTTGACGATTGTTCGGCATTTGAGCTTGCGAACAGTGGGTTTAATGTATCCACTGGCCCCAAAACTGCCTCGGCGTAGGTTCCATTATCAGCCGGTGCCGTCGTCTGGTAACTTTGCTGATACCACATTAGCTGTAGACCGGTCGCCGCAATCAGTAAGCCCACCGCTAAGACCCAAATAACTACTCGACGCTGTACTTCGCGGACATTGCTCCATCGCTTAATCACAAATTTATGAGCATGACGAATCGTCGCACCTTCAACTTTGCGCATTCGTTTTGTTAGATTTTTACTGTCAAAATTAGGTCTTGGCAGTCGATGCCATTTATCGCGTTTAAAGTCGACCATATTTCACCACCTAACGGAACGCGGGCAGAATGAGCCCGGCTAATATAGATAGCACGAAGATGACAGATAGAATGACTGTCACTTCAAATAAATTCTTATCGATTCCGCGACGGGTCGTAAATAGTTCGCCCGAGCTACCGAAACCGGCACCCAGCGAGGCGCCGCGTTGCTGCAATAGGATTGCTAAAATCATAAGTACGGCCGAAACAACTGTCACAATCTGTAAAATAGTATCTATATTCATAATAAATCCTTACTTAGTATCATCTGATCGCATCACTAACGTGGCGCTTACTATATAGTTTACCAGACTGAGTATCATTCCGGTAAGAATCGAGTTAATAAATGACATAGAAATACCGGGCGTAAACTTAAGAGAGATATAAACCATTAAGCCATTTACGATTATCATAAATAGTCCCAACGTCAATAAGATCGCCGGTAGAGACAAGATAACTATGAATGGTTTTAGAATGCTGTTAACAATTGAAAATATCAGGCCTGCAAGTAGAAAACCAACAAGGCTCTCACTGACTTGCATATTGTCATAGCCGGTACCAAACAGCGTAACCGCTACCCACAACCCTAAAGAGTTAAATAACCATCTAATAGTAAACACTGTGAAGTTTTTTCTCATAATATATTGTAATTATATCACGTGCGCCATAAACAATTAACTCGGTCTTTTTATTCAGCATAGACCTAAGCAATTAAATCATTCTAATCTTTGACGCACCTTACATAATAAGGATCACTTTTGATCATGTTATTGATAAATCCGTCATACATACTCCTAGTCTGCGCGCGGCTGTCGTTATATTGCCTTGAACTCTGATAATAGTTAGATTGAAAGTTATTGCCAAGTGAAGTTTTGTTCTGCTGTATAGACAAAAGTTCAAATATATCAGGTAGACGTCCGCCAACCTGCTGCTTACATGCAGCCTGTGCTGGGTATTCAGGACTAAACTCAACACCTGGGTTTGTCTGAGGACTGAGAAATAGTCGATATGTCTGAGATGGTGGTGTATAACAATAAGTATTTGGGCACAAGACAGAACTTAGTCCCCACTTATAGGTACCGGGCAAATCGACATTATAGACTTTTATGCCGCTGATGACTCCGCTTATCCATGGATCGGGCACCCACTTAGCATAAAGAGTGGTATCTGAATTTACCTTATCGGCTCCAAAGTTCCATTGGTTTATTAATCCAGCTTCCTTATACCAACCAGAGAAAATATTTGAACTTTTCGTAGGGTCCGCGGGCGAAGTGACCGTCGAACCCTTAGCAATATCTAACAATGTATTAACTGCAGATCCACCATTAGCAACAAAAGACATCGAGTAAGTGGCGCACTTGCCTAATTGGGCGCCCGAAGATTTATTGACTGAGTCAATATTATAGTAGAGAGTTGGAATATCCGAGCTAACTGCATTAAAGCAATATGAAACACCGTCAGTACTGCCGCCAGTAATAGTCACCCCTTTGCTTGCTTTAAAGGTGGAACTAGGGTATGTCGAAGGATATGAGTTGCTGAAATTACGGGCATCTTCCATTGAGGCGACAAGACCATTCAAATCACTCTTTAGTTGTGCAACGACCGTCGATTGCCTCCAGCCGCCGTAGCTAAATACGACAATCGTCGACAGAATTCCAATGATAGAGATCACAACGACAAGCTCGACGATCGTAAAGCCTCGATCAGGATTTAATCTTAAAATATTACCAAGTTTCGCTTTTAGATAACTATTAGGCATAAGCTTATTTTATATTATAACGATTTGAAGTAATTTGCGATAGACTTAGCTTTTACTGGACCAATTATTAAAGCAATCTCACCTTCCGAGGCCGCATCCAGACCCTTAACACTACCGAATTTACGTATTAATTTTGAGCGCGTTTTCGGTCCGATTCCCGGAATTTCATCTAAAGAGCTCTTATTTTGATTAGTTCGCCTGAGCACTGTGTGATAACTAACAGCAAAACGATGAGACTCGTCACGTATACGTTGCAGAAGCTTAATAATATGTGTTGTATTCGGTAAATTTATTAGCGTAAAGTCATCCGTCACAACTGAATAGCCGCCCATTTCCGACAACTTCTTTTCATCTAAACTGATATCTTTTATAACGATCTGCTCTTCTTTTTTAGCTAAGCCAATGAATGGAATGGTCGATTGCCCACAATCATCACGGGCCTTCAGTGCCGCCGATAGCTGCCCTTTACCGCCATCAATCAAGATTAAATCTGGTTTGCCCCAGCTTTTTAGATTCTTATGGCTTAGGCGTCTAGTGATCGTCTCGCTCATATTATAAAAGTCATCATTGTGCTCGGTCCGAGTTTTAAATTTCCGATAATCCCCTCTGTCGCTTGCTCCATTCTTGAAAACAACCATACTGGCGACGACGGCAGTTCCGCTCAGATGAGAGATATCATAACCCTCAATCCGTGCCGGTATCCTTGATAGACCTAGCAAATCCGTCAGGTCGCGAAGAGCCATGTCTTTGCTAATATCTAGGAATTCCCTGTCGCCAAACATAATACGTCGCTGCAGCTCACGTAGGCTATTCAGCTTGTTGCGCATCATAGCCGCTTTCTCGAAATCGTGTAATTTAGCGGCCAGCTTCATCTGTTGTTCTATATCGTTAACGATTTTTTTTCGATTACCCTTAATATAGGAAATTAATTTTCGTAAATTAGCTTTGTAGTCATCACTATTCATACCAACAGGAGAAAGACCGAGGTGTGAATCGAGATCCGGCTTGGCACCATTCCTGGGCGCCGTTGTGTAGTACGGAAATACTCGACGCAAGTATCGTAAGGCTTTTTTAACCGCGAAACCATTATAAAAAGGTCCAAAATATTCCGCTCCGTCATCAGCTGGATTACGCGTAAAGCTAACATGGGGATAATCGCTCTTCATATCGATCCGCACAAATATTAGCGATTTATCATCTCGTAATAAAATGTTAAAACGCGGCATATATCGTTTGATCATTTCAGCTTCTAAAAATAATGCATCGATTTCACTTTCGGTCTCGATCCAATCGGTATCATTAATTTCGGCAACGAGGGCGCGAGTTTTGACATCCATATCCCGCGTACTTTGAAAATATTGTTTAACGCGGTTTTTAAGATTTGCCGCCTTACCGACGTAAATAATATCGCCAGATTTGTCTTTGTGAAAATACACCCCTGGGCTGACAGGCAGAGTTTTTAATTTATCATTTATCATTTCGCTCACTTTATCATTATACATTTTTATCTTGCACGAGATTAAATATTGATGCATAATTAGTGTATTATGACCCGAGGGTCCTCTATTTATTCACGCTCCGACGTGCCAGATAAAATGAAAGGCTTATTGCTTGGACACAAATAAACGAACTCTCAAGTTATATTGGGAACAAATGCGAAATTATAAAGCAAGTTTTTTTATTGCATTAGTTTGCATACCCATAGCTGCATTATTCACAAACACCTTATTGCCCTACTATTTCAGTCAAGCACTTGGTGGATTAGCCAAGAGCGACCAACTAATCATTCAAAATAACTTAATACTTGCGTCAATTATTGGACTGGGCGGGGCGATTATAAATTTAATTGGGTTTCAGGCCCTAATGACGCACGAAGCAAATGTCAGAGCCAGCTTAAGTTGTGCAACCTTTGAAAGCTTGATTCGCAAGGATATGAGATTTTTCGTAAATGAAAAAATTGGCGCTCTTACCAGCCGTTTTATCGATTTTATTAGAAGCCAAGTAAACCTTCAGGACCTATTCATCGTTCAGACTCTCGGGTTCCTACTTTCGGTCGGCACTGGACTGGCAATAGTGTCCTCTAAATCAATCCCAGTGGCTGCCGTGATAATCGTATTAATTGCGGCATTAATACTGCAAGTAAAATGGAGTATTAAAAAACGTGCACCTTGGCGCCATGCGCGCAAAGAATTGACTGGAGAAATACACGGCGGCGTAGCTGACGCACTGACTAACAACCTTATTGTCAAAACATTCGCTAATGAAGATATTGAAATTAAGGCGATGTTGGGCAAAAATAACTTATTTAAAGACGCTTTCATAAAAGACGTAGGCTTTGTGATGAAAGAAGGCTCCGCAAGGGTCGCCATAATGGTAGTTATGCAAATTATCGCAATTAGTCTTTGTGCATATTTTGTTCTACAGAAAAGAATGGATATTGCGATTGCTATCTTTATTCTGACCTACCTACAGCGCATTGCTTCCCAGATATTTGAGCTTGGCGGCATGCTCAATGGCTATGACCAGGCGCTATTGGAAGCATCGCCTATGAGCGACATGTTAGTTAAGGAGAGTATGATCGTCGACAAGCCAAATGCCATAAAGATCGATAACATAAATCCGTCGATAGAACTTAACAATTTGTCATACCGATATGACGATACTGACGCAAATGTGTTAGATAATATTAGTTTATCAATAAAAGCCGGTGAAAAGATTGGCTTAGTCGGTAGATCGGGTGCCGGTAAAACTACAATAACCCACCTATTGTTGCGCTTCTCAGATGTCACAAATGGGGAAATACTTATCGACGGTCACGATATACGCGACATCACACAAGAGAGCCTTAGGCAGAATATAGCATACGTACCCCAAGACCCAATGTTATTCCACCGTAGCCTGCGTGAGAATATAACTTATGGCAAGCCCGATGCTACTGACAAGGAAATTTGGCTAGCAGTAGAGCAAGCCAACGCAACTGAATTCATTAAAAAAATACCGCACGGCCTAGATGCGATTGTCGGCGAGAGAGGCATTAAGCTGAGCGGTGGCCAACGTCAACGTATCGCTATTGCCCGTGCAATCCTAAAAGACGCGCCAATTCTGCTGCTCGACGAAGCGACTTCGGCGCTTGATAGTGAAAATGAGAAACTGATTCAGAGTGCTCTAACCAAGCTGATGGTCGGTCGAACCAGTATCGTCATAGCCCACCGTCTATCAACTATCGCTAAATTAGATAGAATTGTCGTCCTGGGCGGCGGTAAGATAATTGAGCAAGGCTCACATAATGAACTACTGAAAGAAAATGGCATATACACCAAATTATGGGCCCATCAGTCGGGCGGTTTTATAAAAGAATAAAAAACTCCGCCTTTCGGCGGAGTTTTTTTGTTGTCAAAAGCTATTTATTTTTTAGCTTCAACGTCTGATTTTTCAGACTCAGTTTGATCAGCTGGGACTTCAGTCTCACCGTTTTCGGCTGGAACTTCAGTTTCTTCCTCGGCGTCACCACCTGCAGCTTCGTTGGAAGCTTGCAATGCGCTAGGCTCGTATACGTTTGCAATCACAAGCTCTAAGTCCTGATCAATATCGGCGTATTCGACACCGGCTGGAAGTTTAATATCTCCAACAATAATCTTATCTTCTTCATTAGCAAGATGGGCAATTGAAAGTTCCAATGAGTTAGGAAGATCAGCTGGCTTTGCCTTAACTTCAATATGCTCAATCGCCTGAAGTATGACTAGACCGATTCGCTCAGCTTCACTCTCACCCTGGCCGATAAGAACGATTGGCACTTCGGTTGTGATGATGTCGTTCTGCTTAATGGTATGAAAAGCAACATGGCGTAGCACGTGTTTGACGGGATCCATATCAATGCTTTTAATGATCGCTAGTTTCTTTTTTCCGCCAACAATTATATTGACAGGTGTGTGCTTACCAGCTGCATGCACAACTTTATTTGTCTCAACTTGTGGAGACTGCGCCATAATAGGCTGGTCTTGACCGCCGTATACAACACTTGGCACAAAGCCACTTTCTCGCAATTTGGCCAATTTCTTGCCCTCTGCTGTTCGTTCGTCTAATTTCAATGAAATATCGTTCACCTCTTTGTCCTATCTCAGTCGTTAAATGGTATTAAATCTTAACTGTTGACTATAGTATAACATTTACAGCGCTGCCGTGCTAAAATACATGAATATGATACCTGGATTTGATCTTGTGCATTTCGCTCAGACCGCTGGACCACTAATGGCCATTCTGGTCGTTGCGGCTATTATCTTCGCAGAGAGCGGGCTACTAATTGGCTTCTTTTTACCTGGTGACAGCGTGTTATTCACTCTTGGCTTCTTGCTACAGAGCATGGGCAATATCGGATTTGGACTTAATGTCCATATTGTCGTCTTTATATTATTTCTTGCTGCAATACTTGGTGATAACGTTGGGTATATATCAGGTAGAAAGTTCGGACCACATCTATTTAATAAACCGAATTCACTGTTATTTCATCAGGATAATGTCCAGAAAGCTCAAGATTTTTACAATGAACATGGTGGAAAAACTATTATCATCGCTCGTTTCGTTCCAATTGTTCGTACCTTCGTGCCTATCATCGCTGGCGTCGCAAAAATGGAATACAAAACTTTCTTTGTTTATAACCTAATCGGTGGTGCACTTTGGACTAGTGGCGTGACGTACTTAGGATATTTCCTGGGAGCTTGGCTTACCAAGATAGGCGTTGAAGCTGATACGGTTCTGCTACCAATAGTCGCGCTAATATTGCTTGTTTCTGTAGCGCCTGGAATATATCACTTGTTAAAGAATAAAAAACAAAGACGTGCGATTTGGGCAGCCACTAAATTACAACTTCAGCGAATTTTCAAACGTAAGAAATGATAATTTAAAAGTGACATTAGATATTATTGAATCACCTAGAGTTAAGGCTCCGCTGTCAACCAACCGACGTTTCATTATTGCGGCAGTAAGCCTGATATTAGGTACCGTATTGTTCGCAATTGCCTATATCGGCATGAGACAACAGATAGGGCTAGGCGCCCTGAATCAGCCCGTACTTGATTGGATGATGGGCCACCGCGAAGCCAACCTTACGGGTTTTGCAAAACTAGTCACTTCAGTTGCCAACCCGCGGTTCTTTATTATATTTGTTAGCTTATGCGCCATAATATGGGCTTTCGCTAAGCGTGAGGTCTGGAGACCACTTATGCTTACCGGCGCTATGGGGATTATGGCAACCACATCTATGGTGATGAAGAGCCTCACTAAAGACTTACGTCCGCCACAAGTGAATATGGTCCCAGCGTTCGAACTAGACTACTCATTTCCATCTGGACACACAATCGGTATCATTGTTCTCCTACTGGTATTTGGCTATCTAATTTATTCGCGTCATTATAGCGTGGGGCGTTTTATTAGCTGGATTGGATTGGCGTCAATAGGCACCGCCTTAATGGCCCTCAGTCGACTATACCTGGGCTATCACTGGTTAACTGATGTCATAGCCTCAGTTGGTCTAGGGTTTATTATTCTTGCCATAATTATCGTAATCGATACGATTGTCGTTCGAAAAATTAATTTAAAGCAACTTTTTAAGATACTGTCCCGTAAATGAATCTTTAACTTTTGAAACTTCTTCGGGGGTTCCCTGGGCAACGATCATACCGCCACCTAGCCCTCCTTCGGGGCCCATGTCTATAATATAATCGGCCGATTTAATGACGTCCAGGTTATGCTCGATGATTATCATACTATTACCGCCCTCGACAAGTTTTTGCAGAATCGCCAAGAGTCGTTTGACATCAGCGCTATGCAGACCTGTCGTTGGTTCATCCAAGATATAGAGAGTCTTGCCAGTTGCTCGCCTTGACAGTTCGCTCGCTAACTTAATGCGCTGCGCTTCGCCACCGCTAAAAGTTGTAGCCGGCTGTCCAAGTTTGATATAGCCCAACCCGACTTCGACTAATGTATCTAGTTTACGGGCGATGCTTGGAATATTCTCAAAAAACTTAGCGGCTTGTTCGACGGTCATATCGAGAACATCGCTAATTGTCGATCCCTTATACTTTATTTCTAATGCTTCACGATTATACCGTTTACCTTTACAGACATCACAAGTCACATAAACATCGGGTAGGAAGTGCATTTCGATTTTAATGACGCCGTCACCACGACAGTTTTCACAGCGGCCGCCCTTAACGTTAAAACTAAACCTGCCAGATTTATAGCCACGAATATTCGATTCGGGCGTTGAGGCAAACAAATCACGAATTGCAGTAAAGACACCCGTGTAGGTAGCTGGGTTGGAGCGAGGTGTTCGACCGATGGCCGATTGATCAATCACGATTACTTTATCTAGTAGATTAATGCCTTCGATATTTTCGTGCGATCCCGGAACGGCATGTGATCGATGTAGTCGGGCCGATAATTCTTTGGCCAAGATGTCATTAACCAAAGTTGACTTACCGCTACCGCTAACTCCACTTACGACCGTAAGAACGCCCAATGGGAACGAAACATCGATTTTTTTTAAATTGTTTTCACTTGCCCCACGTATAACCAGTGTGCGGTCCTTTATGATTGATCGACGTTTCTTGGGAACATTAATTTTTTCGGCACCACTTAAGTAGCGTCCAGTTACGCTATCCTTGTTAGTCGCAACTTCCGCTGGTGTACCAGAGGCAACAACATTGCCGCCCATTAAACCAGCGCCAGGGCCGATATCAAGTAAGTAGTCGGCATTGCGAATCGTATCTTCGTCATGCTCAACAACTATTACTGTATTACCTAGGTCGCGTAGGTGCTTCAGGGTTTCGATAAGACGATGGTTGTCACGTTGATGTAAACCGATTGATGGCTCGTCCAGAACGTATAAAACGCCCTGTAAACCAGAGCCAATCTGAGTCGCGAGCCGTATTCGTTGCGCCTCACCGCCAGATAATGTATTGGCGGCACGACCTAATTCAAGATAATTCAAGCCGACATTACTCATAAAGCTAAGACGAGCGATAATTTCTTTAATGATTTGCTGAGCTATAAATAGTTCTTGGTCATTTAATTTCAGAGTATTTTGGAATAAGTCTAGCGAGTTATCAATATCGAGATTACAGATATCCATAATATTCAAGCCGTGTATCGTTACGGCCAAAACGACTGGTTTCAAGCGTGCCCCTTTACAAACATAGCACTGTCGTTCGCGCATGAATCGTTCAATATCTTTGCGCATAAATTCACTGTCAGTTTCCTTGTGGCGGCGTTCAAGGTTTGGGATGACGCCCTCGTACACTGATTCGTACATACGACCGTTGCCAAGCTGAACCTCATATTTCTGGTCACCAGTTCCATACAAAATTTTATCAATATCTGCCTTCTTTAACTCGCCGACTGGGGTTTGGACGCTAAAGCCATGAGCTTGCGCCACTTCAACCAAGCGCTTCATATACCAGGCGTCGCTATTTATACGATTATACGGCCTAATTGCACCCTCAGAGATGGTTAGATTGGGATTTAAGACTAAGCCGGGATCGACTTCTAATCTATTGCCCAGGCCGGTGCAAACAGGGCAAGCTCCCTGTGGCGCATTAAAGCTAAAGAGGCGTGGCTCAAGTTCAGGAATATCTTCGTTAGGATGATCTAGACACGCATAACGTTGACTATAGGCAGTTAGTGAATTATCGTCAGTATTTATGACTTCAATAATACCGTCGGCAATCTCGAGAGCCTGCTCGACCGATTGTGTCACACGACCAAGCATGTCGGCTGATAGTGCAATACGATCAACTACGATCTCGATGTCATGCTTATAGTTACGATCTAGAGTTGGAAATTCATCAAGCGCGTAGACGACATTATCAACTCGGGCTCTTGCAAAACCCAGCCGGCTGTATTGTTCAGGTATATGGGCGAACTCGCCTTTTTTAGATTTAACAATGGGCGCCAGAATCATCAGTTTAGCAGCGTCCGGTAACTTCATAATTTCATCAATTATCGTCTCGGACGTACGACGCGTAACGGGCTTACCACAAATTGGACAATGCGGAACACCGATTCTTGCATATAATAAACGTAGGTAGTCATAAATCTCAGTTACGGTAGCGACCGTGCTGCGAGGATTATGGCTTGTTGATTTTTGATCAATACTAATCGCAGGGCTAAGTCCAGTAATTTGATCGACGTCTGGTTTTTCCATAAGACCCAAGAATTGTCGCGCATAGCTAGAGAGGCTCTCGACATAGCGTCGCTGTCCTTCGGCATAAATAGTATCAAAAGCTAGGCTCGATTTGCCCGAGCCAGACAGGCCTGTAATGACCACGAATTTATCGCGTGGAATCTCAACACTAATATTCTTTAGGTTGTGTTCACGCGCCCCAATTACTTTAATTACCTCTGGCATAACCAAATAATTATACGCTAATTCGTCACTTTTTACTAGTATGTCAACTAGCCGTCTATATCAGCCGGCAGGATACTTTCGGCCCATAGATGTAGCTCTTGCAGCAAGAATAACTTGTTTTCATCAGTAGTTGTCGAAAGTAACTTTTGCAGGGAACTAGTAAATACCGGCAGGCCAGCAACAATCCTATCGGAACGCCATTTCTCCCAAACAATCGCCTCTTCTTCGGATAAACTTTTTGGGAAATTGCGAGCTTTATAATGCAATAATAGTGGATCGAGTCTTTCATCATTGAAGTTAGGGTGGAAATCAGCCAATTCGTTCTGCTTTGAATTTCTAACCGTCTCGATACGCATTCGGTCACCGTCTGATACAAATCCATCATAAAGCTGTGCCTCGGGATCTGTTGATTTCTTAAATTCCTCACGATTTTCAAAAACCGAACGAATGTTTTCGGCAAAGTCTGGCGCTGATAATAATATCGTTTTGTGCTTTTCGATGGTAGCTTCATCGAGTTTAATTTTCTTCCATCCGTCACCCTGAGCTAAGACGCCCATAGGGGCGACTGCCGGTGCACGATTATACTGCAGCTCTTTGACTGGTAATTTCACGAAACCGTCAGCTTGACGATCTTCCCACTTTGCGTATAATTTCGCTGCAAGTTCATTCGTACTCAAATTAATGAAAGGAGTCGGGTCATATCGCAAGTCATAAATCACCACATTACCATTTTTGCCGGATGTCAGCGGGAAAGCAACCGTCGCTTTATTGAAGTCTGCATCAAATCGACCACTAACATAAACAAAAGGCTGCTTATAATCAAGATTAACTAGCTTTTTAACCTCATTCTTGTCGCGTATTTTTAATAGATATTCATATAATTGCGGCTGTTTATCGCGAATCAATTTAGTCACAGCTATCAAAGCCTCGACATCGCTTAGGGCATCATGGGCTTTGACGTGATCGAGGCCGTTCACCTTGCTAATAAGTTCCAGCCGATTAGTAGCAACACCTTTTTCATCAACTGGCCATTTAATACCCTCGGGCCGCAAAGCCCTAGTCATCCGAACCACGTCGAGCAAATCCCAACGAGAGCGACCCTCTTTCCAGCTCCATTCGTATGGATCAAAGAAGTTACGCCAAAACAAATGACGGACGAACTCATCGTCAAAACGGATATTATTAAATCCAACCGCAATTGTATCTGGAGTAAATATTTCGTCCGTTAACATTCTGGCGAATTCAGCTTCAGTATAGCCCTCTTCGACTGTCTGTTGAGGTGTAATTCCAGTCACCATGATAGCCTCAGGGCTAGGCAAAACGTCTTCATCTAGCCTTACAAGGATATTTACGGGCTCGCCAATCTGCTTCAGGTCTAAATCAGTCCGAATGCCTGCAAATTGCATAACTCGCGCCTCACGAGCATTTAGTCCGCTAGTTTCAAGATCATAGAAAAAGAAAGTTTTTGTCATTAGATTAATTATACAGCAAATTGATAACAATTTTACAGGGCAGAATTGGTCTGTATTAGTATCAACTGTCGATTTTATTATTAGTATAGGTTTTAAGGGCGCAAAAAGATAACCTTGCCAAAAATTAAAATATATTACCTAAAAAGGTCCGTCCTTTTTAGGTAATATATTCGTAGATGGTCAAATAATTTGGATTTGAGAAAAGTTTACTGTTCTAATAATGTGAATTCGCTATCACCGATACGAATAAGGCTATTGCCTTCAGCGCCACGACGACGAAGTTCATGAGCAATACCAAGTTTTTTCATAATATCACGCAGGCGGTTAACGCCCTCGTAGTTGGCGAAATCTGTTCGTCGGGCAAACTTTTCAACCTTCTCGCCAGTTACAAGATAATAGATACTATCGTCTTCTTCATTCTCAACTCGTTCAACCGTCCATGATTCAGCGATTTTAGTCTTGCCAAGTGATATAGTCTCAATATCTTCGGTATCATCCTCAATCAAATCAACAACTTGACGAGATTCAACAACCTTTTGGCGAAGTGCGCGTAGCACCTCAGTTAGGCCCTTATGGGCACTTGAAGAAATAGCAAAGACCGGTGTTTTACCGGCAACTGCCTTAACGGCATCAACTTGCATTTGGATTATATCGTCATCAAGTCCGTCGACTTTAGTTAGGGCGATAATTTCAGGACGATCGGTTAAATCAAGATTATAGTTAGCTAGTTCAGCTCGAATCGTATTATAAGCCTTGGCAACATCGTCCGTATAGACGTCTATCAGGTGCAGCAAGACCGCAGTACGCTCAACATGGCGTAAGAACGCATCTCCAAGCCCTTTGCCCTCACTGGCGCCCTCAATCAGTCCTGGGATGTCAGCGATCAACAGACTAGTGTCATCGATATCGGCCACGCCAAGGTTAGGCGTAAGAGTCGTAAAGGCATAATCGGCAATTTCTGGACGAGCATTGCTAACAACAGACAAAAAAGTTGATTTACCGGTATTGGGAAAACCGACCAGCCCAACATCAGCTAATAGTTTTAGTTCAAGCGTAGCTTCGAACGCGTCGCCCATTTCACCTTTTTCGGCAATTCTAGGTGTTTGACGAACTGAAGATTTAAAGTGGGCATTACCAAAACCACCGTCACCGCCCCTAGCAATAACAATTTCTTGACCGTTATCAATCAGATCGGCAATGATTTCGCCTTTCTTGCGCACGATTGTACCCATTGGTACTTTAACGTAGATTGGATCGCCGGCAGCACCGTGTCGGTCGCGCTTTGTGCCATTCTGGCCGGGTTTAGCCTTTAGCTCTGGTTTAAAGCGAAAATCGATTAAAGTGTTAAGTCCGCTAACGGCCACAAAGATAACATCGCCGCCTTTGCCGCCGTCACCACCGTCGGGGCCGCCTTTTTCCACGTAAATTTCATGCCTAAAACTAACGGCTCCGTCGCCGCCTTTTCCTGCGCTGATAAATACTTTGGCGGTATCGACAAACATATAACGCTACTATAGCATAATCGCCCCTGGATTAACAGGGGCGATTAGTGATAAGTCATATTGTTTAGTGAATGTACAGATATTGACCGGCGTTGCCCGCAGAGATAATACGTCCAGAGACAATATTATAACCACCACCAGATACGTAGGCATTCATCTCGCTAATACTGACATCGCCGTTTGGCAAGATGCTCTCGACAATAGCCACATGTCCTAGGTAGCCACCATTTTGCATGATAGCGCCAACACCAGGAGTATTGTTGACAGACAATCCAGCTTGACCGGCATTATAAGCCCATGAGCTAGCGTTGCCCCATTGTCCACCTATTGGCTTGCCAAGTTGCATGCGCCTATTGTAGGCATAAAGCGTACAGTTACCGTGAGCATATGGACCATCTGGTGTTCCCACACTGATTCTCCAGGTATTGCCACCGAACCCGGCACCCGTACCGGCATAATAATAGTTCGGAACGGCAGTAACTGGCGCGACATATCCTGGTCGCTCATTACCCGGAAGCGTTGCACTAGGTAGAATGATGCTCGTATTTGGTGCCAAACCGCTAACATCAAGATCGTTATAGAGTACCAAGCGCGTCTTGTCTACGCCATATCTTGTAGCAATAGAATCGACGGTGTCGTTGGCCTTAACGGAATAAAGAACTCCATCGACAGGTAGAATACGGAGTACCGTTCCAACAGTCAATGCATCAGTCGTCAGGTTATTGGCCCATTTAATAGTTTGCTCAGAAACGTTAAATTGAGCCGCGACCGTGGCAACTGTGTCCCCGGCTTTAACAGTATAGCTATTAACGGATCTACTAATGGCGCTAGGACCAATAAGTTGTGGCTTGGATGCTATTGCGCCGTCCGTTTGAGAAAATTCACTCTTTGTTTGAGCAGATACAGCCAAGTTGGCAACAGATGTGGCGATTGGCAGATTGGCCGCCTGGGCGACATTTGCCGCAACACCGGTGGCGACCACACTATCAACGGAAGTTTGATCAATTTTACTGGATGAATTAACATTGGCAGCGTTAGCGACTACGGAAGAATCTTGCGGTTCGTGATAACCGATAAATACCATGGCAACAATAAGAACAAAAGTGCTAGCATAAACAGCAATTATTGATGGTTTTAATTTAGCCTTCGTCCTAAGACGATTTTTAGACTGGGTTTGCTGTTTGTTAGCAGCGATTGATCCTCGAGCAAAGCTCATCGTGATCTTGTTACGAATTATCGTTCTCCCGCCAGCCGTATTGCTACAGAGGCGTCTACCCTACTTTGTCTTTCTTCTCGCTAAGAACAGGATGCATGTCGACCATTATATTAATAATATTAATTCAGAGATTTTTGCATCCGTACGACATTTATTGGTAGGCCCATCTATGATTCGTTTAAACCACCCGCAAATTCAGTTTGGTAACTGTACTGGCAGACGAAAACACAAATGTGCTGGAACTAGTATATCAACCATTGCAATCTATGTCAATTTATTGCGTAATACATTTTATCTTACAATGGTTGGCTATATTTGCCTCATGCTCATCATTAGTGCGAGCAAAATAAGTCACATCGTCATCGCCGCTCAGGAAGTATATATAATCCCCCTCGGCTGGTTGAGCGACCGCTAGTAGCGCTGAAAGACTTGGCGAGGCAATTGGTCCAGGTGGCAGCCCAGCGTAACGACGCGTGTTATATTTTGAATCGATATTAACATCCCGCGCTACACCGTTTTTGTCGGCAACATATTGATAGGTCACGTCTGATCCTAGCATCATGCCCATATCTAATCTCGTAAAGAAAACTTGCGCAACCTGCTTTTGATCCTGGCTTGGTTTAGTCTGATCCTTGGGACTATTCACCTCGCGCTGAACAATTGAGGCTAAGGTAATACCCTGATATAAATCCAAACCTTGACGAGAGAAGCCTTCGACTAGATTATTTTTCTGAATGACAGAGTAAAATTCCGTAAACGTACGGTTCAGGATATCTTCGACTGTCGAACCAGTTGAAAAATTATATGTCTCACCATAAATATAGCCTTCTAAGCTAGCTCCGGTAGGTTTGCCGGCAAACAATGGACTATCATAAGTTTTGGCTAGGGCGTCAGTAATTTCTTGATCCGAAAAACCGGCATTCTCAAGCACGGTAGTAACATCGTACTTTTTTGACTTAGCCTTATCAGTTTTATCTATTAAAGTGGCGCCTGGGTAAAACGTGATGCTATATTGATCGACCGAACCATTTACGAAGTGCTCAACAATCTGCGGAACAGATTCGGCGGGTGATAACCGGTAGGCACCAGCCTTTAGGACATTGTTCTTGCCCGAAAGCCGAACGTAGATGTCGAAGGCCGTAGCGTTCCGAATAATGGACTGCTTTTGCAACTGCTTACCAATCTGAGCCGAGGTACTGCCGGCAGCTATGGTAATTTTCTTTAGCTGACCAACGTCATTGCCGACAGGTGACAGCTGCACGTTATACCAAATAGACGCAAGCACCATCGTTCCAAAAATAATTGCAACTAATGAACTAATCACCCAAAAAAGCGGCTGTTTAATTGGAAGTTTTTTAGATGGCTTCAGGCCACTGGGCTGACCGTTGATTGGCTGCTGTTTGTGATTAATGACTAAATTATGCATAATTCGCCTCTATATAATCCTGTAATATTATCGTAGCTGCTTGAGCATCAATGTCGCCTTTAGAATAAGGTCGCTTGTAGCCTATTAACTGCTGTTCAGCGATCACGCTGGTTAGGGATTCATCCTGAAATACAATTTTCGTAGCAATATCTGACAATTTGGATGCAAAATCTTCAACGAACTTCGTTTGGGCAGTCGTTTCACCCGATTGGTTGCGAGGGTAACCGATTACTAGCACGTCAGCCTTCTCTTTGATAAAAACCTCGGCAATTGCTTCAATCTCGCTGCCGTCAACTTCAATCGTCTCGAATGGTACCGCAATACGTATGGCGCTGTCACCAACCGCCACGCCAATACGCTTTTCACCCACATCCAAACAAACAATTGTAATCGACTTAGGCATCCGAAAGTACGAACTCAACGTCAATTTTCTTGATATCGTTAGGAACGGTGTAAACCCAGAAGAATGAGAATTTAGTATCGACACTACTGACACCTTTAATCTTTTCCAGTTCAGACTGAATATCGCCGTATTGCTTGCCTTTAACCTGTTCTTTGATGGCCTCTTTATCAATGTTTGGACCAATTTGACCAACAGTCGCAACATTAACGGTTGCGCCTTGATCAGTCTTTAAGTAGCCCGATAGCACAATCTTACCGATGCCATCGTTATAGATACGCTGAGTGTTGTTATCGCTAATTTGTTTATTAAGGGAGTTTTTCAAGAATGCCTGAAGTTCAGATTTGGAAATGGATGTTAGCGAATATGTCACTTGAGAGGTTAATTTAGCCTTTGCCGTTGCTTCAGCGCCAATCGATGGCGTAGGCGAGACATCGGCTCGATCGATAGTGAAGCTGTCGCCTATTATAACCTCGCCATTTTTGAATTGCTTAGTTAGTTGCTGTTTAAGGTCGGCACTCGGCAAATCAACCAGCGCCTGACTAGCCTTTTGGACATCATCGGCAGTAACGATAATTGCATCATGGCTAGAGCCACCCGCCATTTGGCCTCCATAGGCCGTTACACCACCTACACTTGACTGGTAGGCATTAGGCGCCAGGTTATATTCCGCACCAACCTGGCTAGCAATCACATTTGCATTAACACTGCCGGCAACAATTTTATTGCTTACAACTCCCGCACCTGGGACATTGACACTGCTTGTGGTCAGGAAATTATAATCGCCAAGACTAAACGCGGAACCAGTGGGTACATTAATAGCAGAACTGCTATTTGAATTTGAAAGAGTTATAACGCCCTTGGCTTTTTCGCCAACTTTTTCCTTGCCCGTAGCAGTGAATTCAACACTCACCTCTTTTTTTATTTGCTTAGTAACAGTTTGAACGATGTTTTTATTTACATCAGTCGCAGCTGCGCCGCCCAGATTTAATGTCATGCTGACTGGAGCTGGCTCGGTTTTAGCGGTAATAATCACTTTTGCTGCTGGTGCAAACCAAATCGCCCAGATTAGAAAAACAATGAATAAAACTACAGCTGCCGCTATGAGAAAAAGCTTTTTCCTAAATTTCGAAAAATCAGGAATTTTAATATTACTCTTTTTTAGATTTTTTGCAGACTGTGCATGGGCCGAGCTAGGCGTTGGCCTGAAGCTAGACTTCGGTCCCTCGTCGTCAATATTAATTGTGCCGATGTCATCCGAGACATCTTCGCCATGATTATAATCTGTGGTTTTAACTAATTCACCAATTGGCAATTGCGAGCCATCAATTATGTCTTCGCCGTCATCGACTTCAAGTGCGGCTATTTCGGCAATTTCCGGTTTACTTTGAAGATTCTTGGCGACGGGAATTCTAGCAGATGCCGAAAGAGCGATTAGGGCTTTATTATTGGTAACTAAAACAAGATGTTTGTTGCTGTTTTCGGCCATTCGAGATAGCAAACGTAGATTTACGGCACTTTGCAATACACCAGTTCGCTTGGGCGGAACTAGGGCAACAATTTTTTCTTTACTAGACTTTATCTTACCGATAATCGCGGTAACGTCGTCTTCTGTATCGATGTAAATTACGTCTTTATTCATATTTATATTCTAAGGATTCGATTTAGCTTTTCTTTAATCGTATCGTTATCGCTACTTCCTATTATTGTATCATAGCCAACCCTGAGCAGGCCCATAGCCGTGATGAACGTATGGTCGCTAACCATCCCTGTTGAATCAGTGATTCCGATAACTTCTGAGGGATGAATATGGTGAACAGTTGGCTTCTTGGTAAATGGTAGATCTTTGTGCCAGTCTTTTTCCTGCAAAGCGGCAACAAGCTTAGACAGGCTAGATCCACCACCGCATAATAATATCCTATTAGGTAAATGGTCGGCCGAATCGAATTCGCTTAATGCCAATTCAACACCAGCTATCCAAACCTCAAGAGTCTTATCGATGGCAGCATTAACATCAGCGGCAACACCTGGCTTAATTTTGCTATTATCGATATTAACTTTTAATTTTTCAGCATCCTCATAAGGTAAATCCATTTCACTAGCAATCGTACGCGTAAAGCTACGTCCACCAATACCAAACATCTTGGTACCTTCAACACCGCCATCATCGACGACGGCTATGTCTGTAGTGCCGCCGCCAACATCGGCTAAAATTGCTGTAAAATTGCTATTGGCATCATTGCCTAGCACACTTCGGCTAACGGCAAATGGTTCAGCAGCTACGGCTAATAGTTCTAGCGATAGCTCTTCAGCCACACGCTCAAGGGCACCGATATGAACCATCGGTGCAAAGGCTGTGTAGATTTGCACGGCGACGTCATGACCCTGAAAACCAATTGGGTTGCTGACTTTATAGCCATCGATATGGATACCAACAAGCGCACTATTAACTAGCTTGATTTCAACATCCGCATTACCAGTCTCGAGGGCAATCTGTTTTTGCGCCTTAGTCTGAGCACGCTCCTGGACTTTTTCTATAATAAATTCCATTTCAGCCGTATCAAGAGGTCGGTCGGACTGAGGTCGGCGATAGCGAATAGTGTTCGTTACGCCTTTGACAAGTTCTCCGGCTATGCCAATCACAACACGTTTAGCCTGAAGGCCAGCTTGGTTCTCAGCTTCTGATAGCGCTTCTTCGCAGTTACGAACAACACCCGAAATATCGGCAATCGCACCGGAGTACATGTCGCTGACCTGCTGATGGGCGCGACCTACGCCAACAATATTTAATTCATCACCATCTAATTTAGCTATTAGGGCTTTAACGTATTCTGTTCCAATATCGAGGGCAACGATATAATCGTTATCCAGGTTCTCTTTTCGCATCGCTCGTAATTTTTTAAATACCATAGATGAAACCATTATATACTACTATGCTTATGGTCACGGATAATTAAATTCTAAACTAATACAGCTTTGATGCGTCGAACGCCGGCAGAACTAGATTCTTCTTTGGTGATTTTAAACTTTTTGCCGTCTTCGGCCAACTCACCGGTATGGTCGACATGGGGACCACCGCATATTTCAAGGCTAAATGGCTTTTCCTCGCCGTCGGCAATCATTTTATAGACTTTCACGACTTCACCATACTTATCACTAAATTCACCGACAGCACCGATAGCGCGGGCTTCGGTTAGTGAATATTCTTGCATACTAACTTTTAAGTCTTTGGTAATTTGCTCATTAACAATATCTTCAATCTGCTTAATCTGCTCGGGATTAACTTTTTCGGGATATTTGAAATCAAAACGTAATCTCTCCTCGGTAATATTAGCGCCGCATTGCGAAACTTGCTCGCCAAGGACCATACGCAGAGCCTGAGCCATCAAATGGGCCGCGGTGTGGTACTTCCTGTGTTCCAAAGTCTGACCACCAAGGCCGCCCTTAAAAGTGCCTTTAGTAGCAGTTTGGCTGCGGGCTCGTTGCTCGGCCATCTTAGCGTCAAATTCTGAACGCCAATTTTCCGATAGGCTAATATCTTGCTTGAAGGCCTCTTCGGTTGAAAGCTCAACTGGAAAACCAAATGTATCATAAAGCGTGAATAACTCGACACCCGTCAGACCATCTCCAGAGAACTTATTGAGCATACGCAATCCCTTAATAAGCGTTTGACGAAAAACTTTTTCTTCTTTGATAAGTATAGCGACTACTTCTTGGCGCTTCTGTGCGACTTCGGGGTAATCATCGGCGTATAGATCAGCTATCACCGGCACAATTTCTTGTAGAAAATTTTGTTCAATACCTAAATCGAAGGCAAACCGAATAGCTCGACGCAACAGGCGACGCATAACATAGCCCTGTTCTTTGTTGCTTGGCACGATGCCGTCAACAGCTAAGAATGTAGCTGCACGTAAGTGATCGGCGATAACTCGCATACTCTCAGTGTGACTTTCGTAGTTCTTGTTGCTAATTGCTTGAAGTTTTTCGATAATTGGCCACAATAGGCTAATCCTAAAGACATCTGGGCTATCGATTTGAGCGGCAGCGATTCGCTCCAGTCCGCCACCAAAATCAACATTCTTGATCGCAAGCGGTTCGAAACTACCGTTTTCGATTCGACGATACTGCATAAAGACTTGATTGCCAATTTCCATAAACCGTCCGCTGTCGCTAGCGGGATGCGCCAAACCAAAACCTTTGGCATGATTTTGTGGACCAAAGTCATAGAATACTTCGCTATCAGGGCCACAAGGATCACCAATTGGCGTCTTATCTAGTCCGCCACCGCGTGACCACCAGTTTTCAGCATCATCATAGAAGAAGATACGCTCACCGTCGTTGATTCCCCGCTTGTCGCCGTCAGCTTGACTGCCAATTTCAACAATTTTAGCCTCAATGCCGTTTTCTTCAAATACTTTTTGCCAAATGTTGGCCGCCTCGTCATCACGAGGAATACCATGTGCTTCATCACCGATAAATGCCGAAACGTAAATTTTATTTGGATTTAGACCGACGACTTCAGTCAAGAATTCATAAAACCAGCGGATTTGTTGTTCTTTAAAGTAATCACCTAAGCTCCAATTTCCAAGCATTTCAAAAAAAGTGGTATGACGATTATCGCCCACGTCTTCAATATCTTGTGATCGCAAGCAGGTCTGGCTATTAACTAACCTGATTCCTTTTGGATGTGACTTTCCCAAAAGATATGGTAACAATGATTGCATACCACTACCAGTAAACAGCGTCGTCGGGTCATTATCGGGAATTAGTTTGGCACGAGAAATAATCGTGTGTTCACGCTCTTCAAAAAATTTTAGATAAGCATTTCGGATTTGTTGAGCATTCATATCTGTTGATTTTATCATTTTTTTAATCTAAGGACCATATCAACCAACCTATCACCAATTTCGCCCCACTTAATATGCTGATTGAGCTCTTCAAGCGGGACTAGGCTATGACCAATGACGCTTCCGCCTGGATCTTTAACGAATTTATCGTCAATAGTCAGTTTAGCGTAAACGCGAAGTTGATATATGCGTTTTCCGTCTGTATTGATACCGTCTTGGTATCCAAGTGGGTACCAAGATATAACCTTGGCCTTTATCTCTTCGTCGAGTTCGCGCACAAGGGTTTGCTCAATAGTTTCGCCGGGTTCAGATCTTCCACCTGGAAGATTATCGTTACCATCACCAGGGTAATGCACAATCGGCACCAGACCATTAACGTCACCGATTGCATAAACTTGTTGCTACGGAAGATCAGGTAATTCTCCGTCGTGAATATCATACCAGTCTATATGAAATAATTGATCTCTAAAAGTAAAAGAAGATTTAACATCAGGTTTCTTAGGCATAGTAATATTGTAGCATTAGACAATGACCCCACCGCCTAAACAAATTTCGCCATCATATATAACCACCGATTGGCCGGCGGCAACTGCTCGTTGCGGATTATCAAGTTTGAGGCTGACATTATTATCGTCATAGCCCAGTTGTGCAGCGACGAGTGGCGCTCGATGGCGTACGCGAATTTGATAACTACCGGCTGCAGGGGCTTCATTTATCCAATGTATGTCACTCAGATTGATCGTATCCCTCCAAAGGGTGCCGTCATTCAAGTCGGTCGTAACATAGACTTCATTCTTATCCATATTCTTATCGACGACATAATAAGGCAAGCCGCCACCTAGTTCTAGGCCGTGGCGCTGTCCAAGAGTATAAAAGATAGCTCCATCATGATGACCTAAGATTTTTCCGGTTTTCTTATCAACAATATTACCTGGTTTTTTATCAACATATAAACTCAAAAAATCTCGAATGCCCACCTGGCCGACAAAACAGATTCCTTGTGAGTCTTTTTTCGTTGCCGTCGACAGTCCACGCTCCGACGCCATTTTGCGAACCATAGGTTTGTCAAATTCGCCAATTGGAAATAAAGTTTTTGCTAAAGCCTTGCCGGTTACGCGATACAGAAAATACGTTTGGTCTTTGTTGTCATCGACAGCTAGTCTTAACTTGCCGTTAGCTATTCTCGCGTAATGCCCCGTAGCGATCATATCGGCACCGTCTTCTAGCGCAGCCTCTAAAAATAGCTTGAACTTAACCTCTTGATTACACATTATATCTGGGTTAGGTGTACGGCCATTTTTATATTCGTCAATCATGTAATCTACAACTTTATGCTTGTACTCATTCTCGAAATCGAAAACCTTGAAATCGATACCCAACTGAACCGCAACCCGTTTGGCATCAGCTAAGTCATCAGCCCAGGGACACTTGACGCCGGGTAAATCCTGCGTCCAGTTCTTCATATAAACACCGGTCACGTTGTAGCCTTGCTCGATAAGCAAAGCAGCAGTTAGCGACGAATCAACTCCACCGCTCATGCCTACGTAGACTTTCGTATTACTGTTTACGCCCATATGCCCATAGCATGAAATATAACTATCTTAATAATTTCCGATGAGGCCAGCCACCAGCCACGCGGCGTCGTCCACCATAAAAATGACCAATCCTTATCGTTTTGAACTGGATTATTCAAGATGGCCACATCGGTGGCACGTTTACTGAACTCGAGGCTAGCACGACGCTGATGGTACCCAGACGTAACCAAAATGATGCTTTTAATATTGTGCTCAGCAAATATCGTTTCTGTATTTTGGGCATTCTGTTGCGTTGTTTCGGAATCTTCGTCAAGATAAATAGCCGAAGCTGGAACTCCAGACCTTAAGGCAACTGTCTTCATAGCGGCGGCATTGCTTGGGCCCGTCTTGTCCTGTGCGGCGCCAGAAAAGATTACAGTATTCGACCAGCCGTTTTTATACAACGCAATCGCTTCAGTAGCCCTAGCAGTAGTGTCTCCTCCACTTACGGCGACAATCGCATCGACTACATGGCAATTAGCACCCGTACTAGGTGAAATAGAACAATTGCCCAGATCGTCCGGCTGTAAATATAGGCTAAGTCCGATGACGACAGCAAAAAACGCAAAAATAATCGGGAATATAAAAGCTTTTATCATCGAATGACTCGCTCGTATTCCCGTTTTATTGCCTCAACCATAATTTCACCAGCAAGTTTAATATTATCGTCTGTAGATAGATGCCCAAGCGTAATCCGAATACTTCCATCGGCAACTTCGTCCGACAAACCAATCGCGACTAATACGTGCGATCGCGTGCCTTTATTGGCGGCACAGGCACTACCAGTGGCAACAAGCACGCCTTTATTCTCAAGCAAGAATATTAACCGCTCGCCATCAAGACCCGGGAAAGAAATATGCAAATGACCAGCTAGGCGGTGTTTTAAATGTCCAGATATTATTGCGTCAGGAAAAGCACTCGTTAAGACTTTCTGCAGATTATTGCGTAATTTTAGCAACCGTTCTGATTCATATTTGCGATGGTCGCTAACTAATTCTAACGCACGTGCGAAACCAATTGTACCAGCCACATTCTCGGTACCGCTACGAAGTCCACGCTCCTGGCCACCACCCAATATAAGCGGTTTTAACCTAACGTGACTCGCCGTCCATAATAAGCCGACCTGCTTTGGGCCGTATATCTTACCGGCATTTAATGTCAGCATATCGACGCCTAGGCGCGATACTTTAATATCCAACTGCCCAACACCCTGCGATGCGTCGCAATGTAAATAAATCGGCATCTTATCGCCGCGCATCAATCGAGCCTCACGCTCGTTTTTAATCACGACTGCGATATCGCGTATCGGCTGGACCGTACCAAGCTCGTTGTTAGCAAGAGCTATGCTGATTAATTGCGTATTTGGTAGAATAGCCGCCTTAATCGCATCTGCCGATATTAGACCGTGGCTGTCAGCCTTAACGACGGTACGTTGATGATTTTCTGAGCTGCACATTACAGCGTGGTGCTCAATATTGGAAACTATAACGTGGCCCTCAACACCGCTAAATGCTAAATTAATTGACTCCGTGGCGCCGGCGGTTATTATAATCTCACCAGGTTTTGCGCCGATTAAACCAGCTAATGTATGTTTAGCGTCGTCGTATGTCCGCCTGACGATAACGGCTGGAGAATATGGGCTAGAGGGATTGTAGAAATTATCGCTAAAATATGGAAGCATAGCTTTGAGGACCCGCGCATCCATCGGCGTAGCAGCGGCATGATCAAGATATATTATTTCGCCATCCATTACTATTAAGTATAGCGTCTAAGCGGCTTTTTTGCCCGCATAAAAATCACGATTATACATTTGGCTCATAACACGGTCGTTATACATTTCCGCTGCAGACAGAAAGTTTTCCGATTCTTGACCTTTGATAAATTCGTTCCTGGTATCGCCCCTACTGCTTATACGCAGAACACCGACTGGATGTACCTCGTAATGAAGAGTAACTGAATGTACGGCCCCATTTGAGTCTATAAGACTCTGGTAAAAGAACCAATTTTCGCGATTATCATTGAAAAACTCGATATGTTCGTTCGGCTTGGGGGCACCGAATATACCAGCCCCGATCTTGCTTTCTTCTTTTTTTAACCTGTCTTCGGTTAGTGGTTCCATCCGACTCAGCGGCATGTCTCGATTAAATAATTTCTTTGCAATTGCCCTAGTGAAATTATTCTGCTTCTCGGCGTGTGTAAAAAATTGTGAATCAAGTCTGTAGGCACGAGCCTGAGCTATATTACCCGCTATCCCAAAAAGTCTCTTAGAGATAGAGCTAACCGCACGTTCAGCCTGAAGTTGATTATAGTCTGGAGTTTCTGCTTGGCTGCGATATATCTCTTCAAGCTCATCATTGATGGGCTTCTGTGTATCGGCATAATAATCACCATTTGGAATTTGATATTCCTGCGGCATAAGACCTCTTTAGACCTCGAGTTAGATTGTTATTTTTTAAGTTGTCTATTTTAAAGATTAAATAACGCACGAGCATTTGCAGATGTGGTATTTGCGATTTCGTCAAAAGTTATTTGATGAATCACGCTATTGTACTCGGCAATATTTCGAATAAATGCAGGTTCGTTTATCTTTACTTTACCACGTAAAGGGTTGGGCGTCAAGAACGGCGCATCTGTTTCGAAGATTATTCTATCAAGCGGAATGGATGAATACATTAATTTTTGAGTTTCATCTTTCGTAAAAGTGCTAATGCCATTAATGCCGATATAAAGCCCTCGCTTGAGCCCCTCCTCGGCGTTGCCTAAAGTATCAGTAAAACTATGAAGCACGCCTCTTATACCCTGGAAATCGTCTAAAACCGACCAAAAATCGTCATAAGCATCACGAACGTGAAAGATAATTGGCAAATCATACTTTAAAGCTAGTTCAATTTGATACTTCAAAAGCTTAATCTGAGCCTCACGCGGGCTTTGATTGTTATAGTAATCAAGTCCAATCTCGCCAATCGCAACTATTTTCTTGTCATGAGCCGTCGATTCCACTAGCTTGGCAAAATCACCCAAGCCAGTTTCGGCATAATAAGGATGAATGCCTATCGCAGCAAATACTCCGTCCCGGCTCGAAGCAAAATCAACAGCCTCAATAGAGCTAGTCTCGTTCGTGCCAACACATATAATCCGCGTGACTCCGGCCTGATTAGCCCGGCAGATGACGTCATCACCATCAAGCGGATAGCTGGTCTCGTGAATATGGCAATGCGTATCAATAAGCATGATTAAGCTTTTGGGGCGTAAGGATTTGTCGTATGATTGTAAACTCTTGGAAATAGTACGCCATCCGAGGCGACGATTACGCCAGATTCGAATATGCTATGAATATTTTCCGCTGTGCCCGGCAAGAATGGAACCAATAAGTCACCAATTTGCAACAAAGCCCCGACCGCATAAGTTAGCACCTCGGCCAAATGGGCTTCGGCTTCAGCATCTTTTCCAACTTTTTTGGCAATTTCCCAAGGTTTCACGTTCTCGATATATTGGTTTAGGCTTCGAACCATTGACCATACTTCATCAACCGCTTTGTTAAAGTCCAATGAATCCATCGCTTCATGATAAACACTCATGTCATGTTCGCCTTTGGTGATCTCTCCGATTACACCGGTTTGGTAACGCGTAACCATACTGGCAACTCGCTGAATAAGGTTACCTAGATCATTAGCCAGCTCAGTATTATAGGCATTTTCAAATTTCTCCCAGGTAAAGTCGCCATCATCTAGAGTTGGAATGTGGCGCGAAAAGAAATAACGGAAAGCATCAAGTCCGTATTCATCGATAATCTGGTTAGGATCAACTACGTTACCGACAGTTTTACTCATTTTAGAGCCACCAACATTTACAAATCCATGCACCAATAATTTACTTGGCAAGGTTAGACCGATACCTAAAAGCATAGCGGGCCAGATGCCAGCATGAAAACGCAAAATATCCTTACCAATAACCTGCACGTCAGCTGGCCAATATTCTTGCCAACCTTGCTGATCGGGATAACCTAAAACGGTAATATAGTTTGCAAGAGCATCAATCCAAACATACATAATTTGCTCGGGGTCACCAGGCACAGGAATACCCCAGCTTAAGTTTTTTCTAGGTCTGGAAATACTAACATCCTGTAGGCCATCTTTCATAAGTTCCAAGAATTCTTTTTTACGGAATTCTGGAACAATTTTCATCTCGTCACTAACAATAGCTTCTCTGACTTTATCAGTAAAAGCGCTAGTTTTGAAATAATAATTTTTTTCACTAAGTCGTTGATAAGGCTGATTATGATCAGGGCAAGTACCGCCGTTAGCAGTCGCCTCTTTATCGGAAACAAAAGCTTCACAACCGATACAATACCAGCCCTCGTAACTACCCTTATAGATATAAGGTAGCAAAGTTTGCCAGATATTTTGAACAGAGGCTACGTGGTGCGGATCGGTCGTACGAACAAAGTCAGTATAGCTGGCGTTCATCTTTTTCATCAATGCCTCAAAACTTAGATACATCTTGTCGACATAACTCTGAGGATCTAGCCCGGCTTCGGCAGCTTTGGCGGCAATCTTGTTACCATGTTCATCGGTACCAACTTGAAAACGAACTTCATGACCATTCTGTTTTTGGTAGCGCGTCCAAATATCTGCTAATAAATAGTCAACGGCATTACCAATATGTGGTGCGCCGTTAACATAAGGAATTGCAGTTGTGATGTATAATTTTTTTTCCATAACTTATAACTATTGTAACAGAGAAATATGCGACAAGCAGTTTAGGCGATTGTTAGGCGCAGACAATTTTAGTTAAACGAACCCAAGCTTCAAGGTCGAGCGCCTCAGCGCGCATATCGGGGCTAATGTTAGCCTTGTTCAATATCAGCTCTACTTCGTCTTTAGATAGTTTCAGACCGCCAGCTAAACTGCTGCGAAGTTTTTTGCGCTTCGACGAAAAACCGGCTTTCACGACGCGGAAAAAATCAACTTCACTGACTTGATCAAAAAATGCCGTTTGACGAGTTCGGAAAACTACAACCTGACTATCAACCTTTGGGGCCGGCACAAATAGTCTAGCCGGAACAATATCGCCTAAAGTGACGTCAGAGAAAACTTGCGCACTAACGGCAAGAATGCTCATATTACCGGGCTTTGCCGCCAACCTTTGGGCGACCTCTTTTTGAACTAACAACACCGTAATCGAAGGTTTATTTTTTGCCGTCATCAATAACTGAACAATTTTGCTAGTTATATAATAAGGCACATTAGCAACAACCTTGTAGCCCTCTGGCAACGTCGATAAATCAAACTTTAAGATATCGCCAGCAATAACTTCCAAGTCTTTACCTGGAAACTGAGCCGGTAATTTACGAGCCAGTTCACTATCAAACTCAACTGCCACGACTTTTTTAGATCGTCGTAATAATTCGCTAGTTAATGTTCCGAGTCCTGGCCCAATCTCTAGGACTGTATCGTCAGACGCTAGCTCGGCACAGTTAGCAATATGCGCTAAAGTATCACGATCTCGTAACCAGTGTTGACCCAGCGATTTATCATTTTTTAACGCCATCTTAATGACTCGCTAAAATATCACGGGCATATTGAATTCGATTTGATTCGGCACAAATACTGCATCGTTCGAATTCATTCTGGAATATTAGTACAGAATCAGTTAGCGAAGATGATGATTTGATTTTGTTGCCCACATTAGCATAATTCGTATTTAATTCGTGCACCAAGAATTCCAGCTGGGTATAGATATTAGTTGGATAAGGCATGCTATATAACTCTGCCTTACGACCGCCAGTCCACTGGGCAAGGCCATCACCAGAGGTATTAAAATGATGTTCTTGCATCAGATTACCCATAATTCCGGCTGCTTGAACGGCACTATAACCATTGCTAGTAAGATAACCCCAAGCAATAGTTTCATTCTCGCTAGGAGTATTGTATTGACCCTTAACACCGATTACTTCTATCTGTTTCTTGGACTGTTTGGTTGTTAAACTGGCGATCTCTTGACGGGCAACTTCCTGACCATCTTGAACAGTAATCTCGTAAGTTACGCTGCGAAGCCCCGTCTCACCGGCCGTCTTGACTTCACGATAACCTAATTCCCTATCAGCGTTCTCAATCTTCTCGATTTCAAATCCGACTGCTTCATCGACAGTGATAGTCTGCCTTCCTTCGCGCCAAACCTTGACATTAAGTCCATCAGTAATTTTCGTGTCTGTACTAGGCGTCATACGATCATCTTTACCGAGCTTAATGCCCTTTTCGGCCAACATCTCACCAAGGGTTGAACCCTGAGTTCGCACAGTTGCAGTTTTGCCATAAAGCGTAAAAGTAAACGGCATCGCACGATCGATAGTTAGCTGTAAACCAGCACCGTCTGACAAATTATCAACACGACTAATCGTCGTCTTATCTTCGTCATAAAGCGTAATACCGATGCTTTTTGTTATCTGATCGGCCGTTTGGTAAGGTGTAATAATTTTTTGACGAACATTACCATCGACTATAATTACTGGTCGCGCCCGATAGATATTTACTTGATAGTCAGATGCAACCATCTTGACGTCAACGGCTGGCTCAACCGCATCTTTACTGTCCACGACGATGCCCGCCTCTTTTAGGACATCTCCGATAGTTGAAGCTTCAGATAGAACAACTTTTTCGGTACCACGATCATGAATTGTGATTAAACGGCCAGATTGATGACTAGTAGCATTAGCGGCATTAGTGATTCCAGATACGGCGATAACGATTGCTAATACCAAAAAGGCCAAGACGGCAAGGAAAGCGCCGAACGGCGTTACAGATTTGCGTATTAAGCTATTCATTAATTAACATTAAACCCCACAATATGCGTTCCATTATAGCATATTAGT
>Ga0209511_1000129_pt1 | contig 95544 bp, 115 predicted proteins | sample SSSSmetaG_FD_184141 | JGI IMG/M metagenome (GOLD analysis project Ga0209511, IMG submission 184141) | Glacier valley bacterial and archeal communities from Borup Fiord, Nunavut, Canada, to study Microbial Dark Matter (Phase II) - ​SSSS... | ecosystem: Environmental > Aquatic > Freshwater > Ice... | reverse complement strand
GTATTTCCATTCTTAGCAATAGCTTATATTACAATATCAATTACAGCTTTATTATTATGAGATAAATCATATTTAGCATTAGCTACTGATATATTCAATAAAATAAATATACTTATGGGAATAGATTGACATTTACAATCATCATTAGCTCAATTGGTAGAGCCATTCATTGTAAGACTTATCTGTAGTACTAAAGACTTTAGCAAATATGCGTACAGATAGTGATTGGAGTGAGATATAGGTTCGAGTCCTATATGATGATCTAATTTATTATTAACAAATACAGATAAACTTATGAACGCATATGAACATTTATTAGGATGGGCTTCATTCGCAGAAGCATTAGATAGAAAATATATGTTTGATTTAGATATATCATCTGAACGTACATTAATACCTAAATCAGTGCATAAAGATTATAAAGCAAAGACTAAATAAGCTAAACAAGTAATAGCTAGATCAAAAGCTAGAGCAGCACGTAAATCTAAACGTAAACATAAACATTAATATATATCATTATGAGCAAGTCAGCTATTCAATTATTGTATGAGAAACAAGCAGGTAAAACTGTTGAAGTATGTGGTGAATCAGGTGTAATCTGTGGATATGATGACATTGATTTAATTGTAGCTTTAGATGAATCTAATGTATCTAAAGGTTGGACACAAATAAGTAAAGATGATGTAATAGTAACTTGTTTAGATCATGAACAAGGATATTGTTATGTAATACCATAATCTATTGATAAATGAATTGGGTTAACACCTTTTTTTGTTATACAACAAGTAGTTATTGTTATAAATGTATGAATTAGTTATTTATATTTAAAATCAGATAAAATTATGAAACAATCAGCTTATGTATTATCGTATTTATTTGCTACTTTAGCATTAATAGTATTTATGCTATTAACAGTATTACCAATATTCTATTGGATATCTCTTATTGCAATTGGATGTGTATTAAGTATCTTTGCAATTGCATTTAGATATATAGGAGGATCATTTAAATGAAACTTACAACTATAGCTATCCATACTATAATTGGTATAATAGCATTACTACTATTTATAGCAGGTATGATATTAGTATTTACATCATATGTATGGGGTATAGTATGTTTAATATTATCAGCTTGTCTATTACAATATGCAAGTTGGTTCTATAAAGCAAACTCAAAGTTCTAATAATATTGATCAATGTGTAAACCAAGCTCTATCTTCACATCAGTATAAACGTGTTGATATACCTGTATAGCCAGGTTTTAATTTATTTAATAATAAACATATGTATAGATATAATAAAGATACATTACAATTTACTAAGATTAGTTGGTATAAAACACTAGCTATTGTTAGTATTGTTGTTAGTGTATTTCTTATAAGTACTAGTGTTACTATAGAAAGACTTGATGCTAGAGCAATAGAATCTAGAGTTTTAGTAATACTTAGTCAACAAGATCAATTTAGTAAAGATAAATTGATTAATGAACTTAAAGCAATGCACTTTATGTTTCCGCATATTGTATATGCTCAAGCACTACTTGAAACTAATTCTTTTACATCTTCTATATTCAAAGAGAATAATAATCTATTTGGAATGAAAGAAGCTACTATACGAATTAGTATTACTAAAGGTACACAAAATAATCATGCTACTTATAGTAATTGGTTACATTCTGTGTATGACTATGGTTATTATCAAGCTACATATTTATCTAAACTTCAAACTGAAGATGATTATTTTAGTTATCTAAGTCAATATTATGCAGAAGATAGTATGTATATTAGTAAGATTAAAACTATTATCAAAACAAATCATTTAAAAGAATTATTTAATTAATATTATAAACTTAATACAGATACAATTATGCAACAATCAACTATTACCTCAATTATTGCTTTTCATCAATCAGCCAAATGTAACAAACGTAAACATGCTGTAGCTATTGAACTATTACAAGATAATAAACTATATGGCTATGTTACATATATAGCTACTAATAGTGTTAGACATCCTAAAGAATATAAACCTTTGTTAAAAGAGATTATGACAGCATTAAAATATGATGCTCCTTGTATGTTAATTGATACTAAATTAGTAGCGGTATGCTAAACGGTCATATGAAATACTTTATTGCGACATACAATAATGTTTCTATTAAAGGTAGAATCTATGTAGAAGGTGATAGAGTATTTCTATGTCAAGATACTTTAAATGGAGCACGTTGTTATGATACATTAGGTTATAAATATAGCTATTGTGTAGGTAATGACTTGCTATATTTAAAAGAACATTATATAGAAGATTTTGAAATTATATCTTTTAGTAATAAATAATGTAATCATATAGATGCTGAGAATCAGTTTATAAATTCAGCTTTCGCAACCGAAGTCGTACTATTAATGATAGATAATAGCGTGGTTAGAATCTTACTATCTGCTTATTACTAATGAAATGTTTTAGTAAAGCATTAAGACAATATGTACTAAATCTATTGATTAACAAATACCTTATCATGACAATGGTAAGGTTGGCAAACAGCGTAATGTACCTTGAAATTTAATAGGTTTAAATGTTTGTGAATATGTAGTTATAACTAATTAATAATACACTTATGAGATGAAAGTAAAAGAGTACAATAGTGGAATTAGGATAGATAAATGTCCTAATTGTAAAGAGCAATCTTTAATAGTTACTGATATGCCTGTAACAATACATAAACAATGTATTAAATGTGGTTATGCAGTATATAAAGGTTATGGTGGATTAGATGATAATGATAAAGCGATCATTGTTAAGATGGATGCTAAACAGCCTATTGGTTGTGCTACATTAAAATATCTTGATGCTGATGGTGAATCTATTATATCAATACCTCAATATGAAATGTATGAAGCATTTCTAGAATATCTTACAGAGAATAAAGATACTATTGAATACTGTAAGTTAAGTAGTTTTAAAGATGAAGTATTTAGTGAAACAGACTTAATGTTATTGATATGATTGCTGGAGATTGGATTATAACATCTAAAGGTAGATATGGTAAGATTATAGAAGTTGATATATCTACAATGGCTGCACAAGTTAAGATTGGTGAAGCACTTCATTGGATTTCATTAGATCAACTTATACCTAGTAAAGATGGTTGTTTGTTTAAAGTTACTTATAACACTAATGGTTATGATGAACAAGTACAACAACTGTTTGTAAAGCGTAATACTAAATTGTTTGATATTACTGATCGTACAGCAGATTTGTATGAAGTCATTAAACATTTACTAATTAAAGTTATTAATAAAGATTGTCGTATAATTAAAATAGAAATAAGCTAATGAAAGAATTATATAAAGAATATAGAGGTAAAGAAATATTAACCAATAAGGATATACCTGATTTCGGACATAATTTTAAAGGTTATGTTGCTGGCTATAGTGAGTATCATATAATAATAGGAGTTATATTATATACATTTGATAGAGGTGAACATAGATGGGCTATTGTAAAAGATTATATTATAGCAGATCTTGGACGTCCAGTACTTGGTTATTGGCGTGTTACTAAAGATGAGTTACTTAAATTAATTAATGTATGAAAGCATTTTTACATCATGCTCTAGTTAAGACTAAGATTAAAGAAGGTTTCTTGGTTAAGATAAATGATACATTTAAGATAGTTGATTCAGTTGATAATGGATATATATTCTTTCCAGATAAAACAGATTGTCTTGAATCTGAATTAGAAGGTGCTGTAGTTAAACTTTTAGCTATTGTATCTGGTAGTACACCATACTCTATATTTAATAGAGATTACGATAAAGTTATTGATATTCTATTAGATTCTTATCCAGGATATGATAATGGATTGCAAGCTTACCTAGATGGGGAACGTATTGATTTAACAGGTACTATACTTCATAAGACTATTTCAGTTGAAATGGGTTCTACTGTTAGATTAACTAATATACGTCATATTGATAAGTATCATCTATATGATTATCCTAGTCGTAATTGTGAATTAGTTAATTACAAAGATTATTATTATCAACTTAAAAATGGTAATAGTATTATTAAATGTAAACGTGAAGATTTCACTATTATTGAAGGTGAGAATACACGTAGTTTCTTTCAAATACAATGTAAACACTGTTTAAGATAATGCTAGTATTTGCTAAACATCGTGCAACAGGTAAAGAACCTGAATGGAAAGCTTTATATATTACTGGGAAATGGTTTACTAAGAAAGGTAAACTGTTTCCTATTAATATAAGAGAAACAGATCTACAAGAAGTAGATGTAATATATAGTTTGCCAGATAATGATCAGCATCCTATGTGGACACCTCAACGACATTCTAGAGTTGGTACAAGACGAGAGATTAGTAACAAATATTGGGCTCCTATTAGACATGGTATGACACTACATGGTAATATTCTATTTGATGATAGAGTTAAACCTTATTTTGTTATTGATTGGAAACGTCAAAATATTACTAATATAGGTGAACTTGATGCGTATTTGACTAAATCACGTAAATCTGATAAGTTATAGACTTTTGATCGAAATTCGTTAATCGTGTACGGCAACGATACCTGTAATTTAAAGAATAAATCAAAAGTTGATAACTAGTTCAATTAATAATTATTAATCATTAAAAACATATGCTATGAGTGGTGGACACTTCGATTATAAACAATATGTATTCAGAGAATTTGCTGATGAAGTAGAACGTGAACTTGCTAAACAAGGTAGAGATAAAGATATTGAATCTTTATGGGGTAGCGATGATTATTATAAAGCTTATCCACAAGATTTGCAATATCCTACATATTCAGAAGATATTCAAAAACGTTTTAGAGAAGCTATTGCTATATTTAAAATAGCTGAAATATATGCTACACGTATTGATTGGTTTCTATCTGGTGATGATGGTGAAGAAACATTTATGGAACGTCTATTAGAAGATTTAAAAGATGTCAAAACTGATTGATACACTACGTGAATCTAGTATGGTAAACAAGGAGTTACAACAACATATGGCAAAGAAACAAGTTGATATGAAAGACTTTCTTTTAAAGTTCAAGTTGGAATGGCAAATTGGTTACTTACTAGATTTCCTATATAGTAGATATAAAACTACTATATTTGTAAATGAAAAACTATATATAGTATTTGTTAAGATTGGTGATAATGTTAAATTTGTTGTAGATAAAGACAATGTTAATGTTAATATCACTGATACTTATATGGATGCTATATGTGATGCTATTAAATATATAAATAAACCTTTTTAAATGGCACTTAATATACCCAAACAAACTATTAATGCTAAAGGCTTTTATCCTCAACAAATACAAGCTCTTAATGCACTATATGATTGGTATCATAATCCTAACAGTTTAGAATTTGTATTAAAAGGTTTTGCGGGTACTGGTAAGACGTATATTATTAAATACTTTATTAAGAATATTGTAGATAGATCATTTTGTGTTACTGCTCCAACTCATAAAGCTCTAAGAGTTATTGAGAATCAGGTAGGACATAAGGGTAAGACTTTACAATCATTACATGGTCTTAGACCTAATACTGATTTAGCTACATTTAGTATTGACAATGTATCATTTGATCCTAGTGGTCATGCTTATATGCAAAACTATTCACTTGTTATTATAGATGAATGTTCAATGATACCAAAAGGGCTATTTAAGATGAACCATGACAGAGCGAAGGAGTTCAATACCAAGATACTCTATCTCGGAGATGACATGCAGCTCCCACCGGTGAACGAGGTGATAAGTGATACGTTTGCAAAGGTGCAAAATGGCTACACATTGACTGAAATCGTTAGACAAGAAGAAGGTAATCCTTTACTAGAACTATTTAGTTTATTACGATATGATATTACTAATAAGAAAAGTACATTCTTACAACATATTATCAAACATCGTATTAATATAAATGAAACACAAGGTTATGAACTTATGAATGAAGTTAAGTTTAAAGAACGTAGTCTTGAACTGTTTGATAGTCCTCAATTTATTGCTGATATAGATTGGGTTAGAGGTACAGCGTTTACTAATGATTGTGTTACTAAATGGAATACTATTATACGTAATTCATTACTTGAGAATCCTAAAAATATTCTTAGTATACATGATATCATAACATCATATAATACTATACTTGATGATTTTAACAATCCTACTATTATTAATAGTGAAGATTATATCATTAAGAATATTGTTGATTATGTAGATGAATTTGGTATTAAAACATTTTGTGTTAATTTACAATCTGTATTTGATGGACGTATTACTACTCCATTTCTTATTGTAGATCATACAGATAAAGTAGGATTTGCTAAGTATTATAAAGTTCTTAATTATCTACATGCACAAGCATATGTACATAAAAAAACTAATGCTTGGAGAAACTATTATAATGTTAAGAATAAACTTCTTACTATGGTTTCATTTAAACTTAATGAAGCTAATGGTCATAAAACTGTTAAAAAGGATATTGATCATGGATATAATCTTACTACTCATAAACTACAAGGTTCAACCTTTGGTAATATAGTAGTTGATCTAGTAGATATAGTTAAACCTATGACTGCTAGTGGATGGTCTATGAATAATGATCCTATACTTCGTAATAAACTTATTTATGTAGCTTTAAGTAGAGCTACTAATAAAGTACTTTTAAAATATTAAGATATGGCATATGAAACTACATTTAAAGATGGTTCAGTTATTACACATTATTTAGCTGCGGCTTATGCTGAAGGTTTTTGTGAAGGGGAAGGTGTTTCTACAGAAGATCAATTTAGAGCATGGTCTTATCTTTGTGGTACTCGTATTGGATTTAGTCTACAAGGATGGTTTGGTAGAACTATTAATGAACTTATAGCACAAAGTATATTATCATTAGATGGTACATTAGATTGGGATGCTATTGATGATCTAGATGATCTAGATGAAGAAGATGAAGAAGATGAACAAACTTCAATTTCTTAAAGGTGATCATAAACATGTTGGTAACATTAATAGATGTGATGCTTGTAATCTAGCTATGGGTAGCTTATTTACTCCCTGTAGAAGTGAAGGTTTGGGGATTACGGTATTCTTTATAGCCGAAGCTCCTACTACAACTGAAGATAAACGTAAGACTGCATTTGTTAGTAGACCTAATATGTTTCTTAAAGGTTTAATAGATAAGAATAATTTACTAGAAGATAGTTATTTTACACAACTAGTTCGATGTAGACCATTCCTTAGTCCTAAACCTACTGATGGTGAAATAGAAGTCTGTAAAGGTCATCTTATACGTGAATTACAACATTATAAACCATTGATTATTGTAACTCTTGGTTTAACTGTTTACAATCATATTGTAGGTGATAATAAAGAATACATTTCACATGTAGTTAATAAGCCTATTGCAATAGATAGGTATATAACACCAATGAATATAGATCATGTAGCTGGTAATAAAACTATTATTATACCAATTCATTCGCCTTCTTATATTATTAAGTCAGGTAAGTATGAAGAATATGATGAAAGTTTTAAAGTTATTAATGATTTCTATAGAGTTTTAATTAATAAATTTCATATATAAAATATAATGAAACAACCTGATAAAAATGATTTTGGATTTAACAATGGTTTAACTACTGAAAAATGGAATGAATTAGGTGGTCAAGAAGCATATAGAGAAGCTTATAAATCATGGGATTCATTACAAAATAGAGTTCTTAAATCTAAACAGACTTATACATTTAGTATTGAAAAATATGAAGATGGTAGTTCTGCTATGATTAGATGTAATGATGGATTTAATGCTTATGAATTACTAGGGGTATTATCTATTATTACTAAAGAAGTTATTGATCAACAAGAAGGTAGGATTAAACCTGATATTATTAAACGTAATTATATAGAAGATGAAAAAGCCAAATAGATTAGATTATGGATTTATTGAAGATGTTACATTTGAATCAGGTGGTTATTTTCCTAAAGAACAATTAGCTAAAGAATATCATAATGCAGTTGCTGATTGGGTGATTGAAGGAAGTAAAGATATTATTATTAGGCCTAATCGTAAAGATTATGGATATAAAGATTCAGGTTGGGCAGACATTGATCGAAAAGCTTATATTGAAGCTTTAAGTAAATGGAGAGCCTTTCGAGAGCCTAATATAGTTGCTTTAGAAGCTAAACAACGTATTCCTAGACCTGATCCACATGATTATGAATATGAGATTGATGATAAAGTAGATATTAAAATACATGAATATGTAGAAGCCTTACGTATATTTTATAGACAATATTTTATAAAAGATTTAACAGACAATATTTTATAAAAGATTAAATTATCAATATATACATATTACAATGAAAGAACCTACGAAAAAAGAATTTGGATATCCGGGTATAACTGGTGATAAGTACGAATGGGATATAGAAGGATACTATACATTATATGGTTTATGGGAGGATGTTAATTTATATGGCCCCGATACACATATACCAGAACCAGATCCTACAACTTTTAATAATAAAAAAGATTATTATAAAGCTATAGGAGAATGGCTATATAATATAACTACGCCAGATACAGAAACTATTAATAATTTATTAAAAACGTATAATACATAAAAAGATATGAAATACTATTTTAGATTTAACGGAGGTATCGTTATTGAACAAGAAAGCGATGTAAGTAAAGAAAATGCGTATAAAGAAGCTTTACGTAAATTCAAAGAACTTGAAATTATAGATGTAGAAGTTAAGCCTGAACCTAAACCTGATATAGATGATTTTGGTTGGAATGGTACTGAATATGAATATTATTCTAATGGATGGCTTAATAAACCAGAAGGAGAAATACTTTATATTGAAGCTATGTATAAATGGATACATCAAAACAATTAATGATCACTTGGGTATATGATATTGAATGTTACAAGAATTTCTTCTGTATTACATTCATACCATTAGATGTAGATATACGTTTAGTTACTGCATATAAACGTGCAGATTTAGCAGGTAATATAGCTGATAAAAAGGCTCTATTACGTGCTATGAAAGCTAAACAATTTACTATTTATAATGGTATTAATCCTATCAATGAAAGTAGTCTTATAGTAGATTTCTTTAGTACTTACAAAGTTATATATGGTTACAATAGTAGTAACTATGATGCTGTAATGCTAGATATATTTCTATATAATATTAAAGGCTTTCATGAATGGACTGGTCTAAATAAACATGGACAACATATATGTGAATACATGTTTAAACATAGTGATGCTTGTGTATCCTTTGGTAATGGTTATTGGAGAATGTTAGACTTCCTAAAGTATTATAAGAGACCATTCACAGATTATGACATACAAAAGATACTGTACTTAGATAAATCATTTACAGGTCTGAAACAAGTTGCTATATGTCTTAAATGGTATCGTATTCAACAACTACCGTATAGTGTCTATGAACAGATACAAGATAATCAAGTTGAACCGATATTAGATTATAATGTTAATGATGTACTTATTACATTAACACTTATACTAGATCAGAAGTCAGAACTTAATTTACGTGTAGAACTTAATAAAGAATTTGGTGGTAATGGTACTACTAGTCGTATAGTTGATTTTCGTAATATGTCTAGAAGTAGTATAGGTAAAGCATTAGCTATTAAATACTATAGTGAAATTAGTGGACAAGAATATTATAGTTTTAAAGATTTACGTACACTTAGATATACTATACCATTAAAGGATATTATTAAAAGTGATATTAAATTTCAACTTAAGAAATTTCAAGATTTTCTAACTGAAATTAAAACATCTAAATTATATATTACAGAAGATAAAAAGAAATCTAAATGGGAACGTGATATACTACATAATGGTACCAAATATGTAGTAGCTAAAGGCGGTATTCATAGCAAAGATGATCCTAGAATATATAATGCGGGTACTGATATTATACGTGATTGTGATGTAAATTCATATTATCCATCACTTATTATTAATGATCAAGTATATCCTAAACATTTAGATCGTGTAGCATTTCTTGTAATGGTTGAACATGTTACTCGTAGTAGACTTAAAGCGAAAGCTAATAAACAAAAGGTTAAAGCAGATGGTCTTAAGATTGCTATTAATCGTATGTATGGCGCATTGAAAGATACTAAAGATTTTCTATATGATCCTGAATGTACATATACAGTCACATTTAATGGGCAACTTCGTTTACTCATGTTAGCAGAAGATTTAGAACTTCACGGTATTCATTGTATATCTGCTAATACTGATGGCATTGTATGTAAGTTTAAACCTGAATTAGAATCTATATATTATGATTGTTGTCAACGTTGGCAAGATACTACTAATCTAGGTCTAGAATTCACTGATTATGAACGTTATCTTAGAAATGATGTTAATAATTATATAGCTATTAAAAAAGGATTTAAAAAATGTATTGATGAATTTAAACTTAATAATACAGTTACATACAATGAAAAAGAACTAAAGTCTATAGAAGCTATTGAAGATGTATTTGTTAAACGTAAAGGTTTGTTTATACCTAAGGTAGAGTTTAATAAAGGTTTTATACATCCTGTTGTACCACAAGCATTGAATGCTTATTTGTTATATGATGTTCCTATTGAAACTTATATTGAGAATCACATTAAAGAAGATGATACAGCTATATATGATTATTGTATGGCACAGAAAGTAGATAAATCATTTAAATGTGAATTTCATACTATTGTTAATAAAGAGAAACATGTAGAACCTTTACAGCAATACAATAGGTTTTATGTAACTGAACGTAATACAGGTGGTGTAATAATGAAACGTAAAGGTGATAAACTAGCTAATATACTAGCTAATCACAGTGTAAATATATTTAATACTTATTTACATGCTAAACCAGAAGAATATGGTATTAATTATGGATACTATATTAAACAATGTGATTTAATACTTTCAGGTAATATTAAAAAGAAAGGTAAACCTAAAGGTATTATTGGTAATAGTAATAATTTATTTACAAGTAGTAATACAGATTATTAAATGACAACTAAAGATAAAAATGCACAATATCTGTTAGAACTTCAAAAAGAAATAAGTGATGCTTTTAGAAAATCACATCATACTAGATATTCATTTGAGCAACTATCTGGCATTAATCGTAATACTTTAATTAGAACATTAGATAGTATTGATCATACTACGATAGGCACAATTATTAGAATTTGTAACGCATTAGAAATAGAATTATGAAATCAACGGGTATAGAACTTATTAGAATAGAACGTGAAGAACAAATTGAAAAACATGGTATTTCATTAAATCAAGATGTTATATTTAATAAAGAATGTCAATTATCTATTGCAGCAGGTCATCTTATATATGGTACTCCATATGCACCTGATAATTGGGATGAAACTATCTGGAATAAAATGATTAATAAATCATATGAAGATAGATTAGTCATAGCAGGTGCTTTAATAGCTGCTGAGATAGATAGAATGTTATATATAAATTCACTTAAAAATAATATAGAATATTGAGATGAATGATGTATTAGTTATAAAAGCTCTTAAATGTAATATAAGATTACTGGTAATTAAATGCGGATTACCTAAAGATGTGTATATATTAGAATTTATGCAAACAGTTAATTCTGTAGTTGACAATTTAGTTTCAACAGATACTAATTTTGCTCATACTATTACAGAGGATACACATATTCATATATTTAATGAAATAGTTAGTAATTTACAAATTTTAAATAAACTATAAAAAATGACAAAAAAAAAGATAGGTAATAGAGTTTATATAACTACTGAACCTAAAGTAGCTGTTTATGTACCAACAGAAGAAGATCATTTATATGGTCTTAAAGGTACTCAAACAAGAACATTACATGAAAATTGTCAATATACAGAACAATTGCAATTAGCTATATACAATGCTATGTTAGACAAAGATTTAACTCCTGCTAGTATTGCTGAAGCTATAGGTTGTAAAGAATCTACAATTGATACATTAATTAAAGATCCTAGTAAATCTTTATTTAGTATTATACTAAAAGTATATAGTTATCTAAATATAGAGTTGGATAGTTTATAATGATTGAAGATGAATCTAAATCTAGACGTCAAGAAGAAGGTATTCAGACATGGCGTAAGAATAAAGGTTTAGGTATACTTAGATATACTATGAGATTTGGTAAATCTAAAATAGCACAGATGGTAGTAGAAAGATTTCTAGTTAATAATCCTACTGCTATCATTTATGCTATTACTCCTAATGAAATTACTAATAAGAATTTATATACTTGGTTAGATAAACTTACAGGTAAAGAAAGTGTTATGACTATGTATACTATGAGTAATCGAATTCAAACATGTGAAGAGAAAGTTGTTAAATGTGACTTACTTATCATTGATGAAATACATAAGTTTCTTAATCCTAGTGGTCTTAAAGTATTAATGTATTGTGAAGCTCATTTTAAGTTAGGTCTTACAGGTACAACTATGGATGATAAAGATATTAAAACTTTAGCTAAACATGGCTTTCCTATTATAGATACTATTACTGAAGAAGAAGCTTTAGCTAATCATTGGATATCTAATTTTAGAGAATATAATTTAGCTGTAGAATTAGAAGAGCATGATAAAGAAAAATATGCTGGTTTTAGTCAACCTATCAGTGAAACATTAGCTATGTTTAAAGGTATGGCGGGTATGATTAATAGACGTGAATCTATGCCTATATTTAAGGATGATTTCAATCTTATTATGTCTGCTTTTGTAGGTACTAATTATCATAGTCGTAAAGGTATTCCAACATTTCTAAAACCTGATCTAATACGTAATATCATTGCTGGTACTATGGGTTGGAATAAAGATTTAGATCTTACTATAGAATTTAATGCTGAACGTGATCGTTGTTGGAATCCTAATAACATTTATGAACGTGTTAAACAATTTAAGGCATACGTAGCTAAACGTAATCTTATACTTGTACACAATAGAGTTAAGATGAATGCTGTATTAAATATTATTAATGCTAATCCTGTTACAACTATATGTTTTAACGAATCTACTGAAATGGTAGATGATATTACAGATATGTTACCAGGTAAAGCAGTAGCTTATCATAGCAATATTGAAACGCGACATATCATAGATGAAGATGGAGATTTAATACGTGATAGTAAAGGTAATCCTAAGAAGTTTGGTAAGACGTCATTAAAGAAGTTAGCAATAGAAGGTATTAAAACAGGTAAGTTTAAGTATCTAATTACTGCTAAAGCTCTTGATGAAGGCTTGGATATAGCTGGTATTGAACAAGTGATTACTACAGCTGGTTCAACAAGTCCTACTCAATATGCTCAACGTAATGCTAGAGGTAAAACAGTAGATGTTTATAATCCTGATAAGATTACTACTATTATTAACATTTATATAGATGATTTTCTATTAGGTGATGGTAATATGATTAAGAGTAGAGATAAACAGAAACTTATTGAACGTCAAAGTAAAAGTGAAAACGACATTGTATGGATTGATAATATATCACAGATTGTCAAAGATAAATGATAGTTTTCGCATTAAATAGTTGGTAGTATAAATAAATTACTTATCTTTGTAACATCAAAACGAACAAATGACAGATAAATTAAAGGTTGTAGATAGTAACACTAATGAAGGTATATCTATAATTATTGACAGTTTTGAAAAAGCAGAAGCAATAGCAGAATATATTGCAAAGAGTACTACATATAATAAGGCTTTCTTAGAAGTTCCTGAAGGCGAAGATAAAACACCGATACCTAATAAATCTGCTATTGTCACATGTTTAATGCTGGGTGCTGAATTAGGTTTTAAACCTATTGAATCAGTAATGATGGGTAGACGTTTGAATCAAGAAGCTGTAATGAAAGTTCATTTAGGTACTGAATTTGGTCTTAGTAGTATTCAAGCTATGCAGCATATTCATATCTTTAGTAGTGGTGGTAGAGAACTTATTGTTACTGATATTCATGTTATCAATAAAGTTTTAACTGATGCTAAGATTAAACGTGTTATTTTAGATGATGGTAGTAAACCATTTTATGTTTACAAATATCATAGTACTAAAGAACCTGTAGATTATGATCCTGACATTCATGTTATAGCAAATACAGGTGCTATACCTAAATCACAATTACAAGCTGGATTAGAAGCAGGTAAGATACCTGTTGTAAGAACTACTACAAAACGTGCACTAGTTCAATTAACTAGAGGTGATGAAGTTATTGCAATACCATACACTTTAATACAAGCTACTGATGCTGGATTATATCAAGGCACTAATAGTATTACAGGTGAAGAAGTTAAAGGTAAAGCTAATTGGAATTGTCATCCTGAAACACATCTTATAAAACAATCAATTACATTAGGTGCTCGAATCATTGCTTCAGATCGTATTAATGGTATGTATGAAGCTGATGAATTTGTTAAGACACCTAGTAATAATGATCATTTTGAAGATGCAGAATTTGTAGAAGAATAACATTTATATCAATCATTTATTTCTATCACTTTATAAGTTAATAATAAAACAATTACAATTATGGAAACTTCAAAATTTGCGGGACTTGCAGGTAAGACATTCGGATTTGCTAAACTTGGTGCTAAAACATCAGATGAAACTCGTCCTGAACTTATTGCTACGACAGCACCTAATAAATTTCAGATTAACCGTCTTGGTAGTTCACTTCTGAAATTGCAGACAGGAGATCGTGTTAAGATGATCGTTGATGATGCTGCTGCTAATGTTAATGAAATGTTCTATTTAGTAGTTGCTCCTAAACAGGATAAATCAGGTGCTTTGTTGGCGTCTGTTGGTAAGAAAGCTGGTATTGGTAAATCACTTGTATTTAATTTTAGTGGTGTTTGGAGTAAAATGATTCAGAATAATGTTGCTGCTACTGAACTTTCAGCTCCTGCTCTAGAACGTATGGATCTTGTTGTTGAACGTCAAACTAAACCTATGGCTGATGCTAATGGTATTATTGGTGAACCTAAAATTGTATATGCTGCTAAGTCTAAGACTTTCTGCGAAATTGTAGATACCGAACAAGATATGGAAATTGAAGGTAAAGTGTATCGTTTGTTTGCTTTAACTAATATGGCAACTGAAGAAGTAACCGAAGATGCTGTTAATGATGACGAAAACAATGAACCTGACGAAGATTAATTAGTAGGTGTTGCTCATTTCAAACATTTATATCAATCATTTATAGAAGGAGGAGTACCTAGTATTTCTCCTTTTATTATCTCTAATAAAAAATAAATTATGTCAAAAGTTGAAAAAGGTACAGAAGGTGTTGTTTCAGAAGTAGTTGTTGCTAATCCAAATGCAATTAATTTTGGTGAAGTAAGAGTTGAGAATACTTTGAAATTTAAACCACGTCCTGAATTAGGTAATCTTTGTACAGGTAAGTTGATTAAGGTTGAGATCGTTGAACATCTTATCCCTAAGTTTAGTGAAGAAGGTATTGAAAGTACTTGGGAATATGCTGGATTTACAGTTCCTGCATTGGAATTGACATTCAAACAGACTTCTACTACTGCTGATCCTAAAGAACGTATTTACAAACATGAATACAAAGTTATCACAAGTGTTGATAAACAAGGTGTAGATTTAGATCCTAAAATGGTTATTAAATTCTATACTGATATGTATGCTCATATCAAACATATTTGTAATGCTTTCAAAGGTACTGCTAATTATTCAGAAGCAGTTGCTGATTTCAGTAAAGTACAGATTGATCCTACTGCAAGTGTAGAAAAACGTATTGTTAATTTTAAAGTATTCCTTGAATATTTTGTAGCTCTACTTGGTGGTAAGGATGGTAAAGGTGTTTATACTACTATTGAACTTTGGATTAAGTTAGTTGCTGATTATCGTACTGCTAAATTCTTAGCTTTCCCTTCATTTGTAGGCGAAGGTTTTGTTGAACGTCTTATCGCTAAACAGAATCCTTCTATTGAAATTAAACCTAATGAATCAGTTGAATTAGTAGCTGGTAAGAGTAAAGGTAAAGCAGGTGCTAAAGGTGCTGCTGCAGGTGCAATTGCATCCGAAGATGGTGAAGTAGATGATTTAGTTGCAAAGTACAACAAGTAATACATCTATTAATATGATAAAACGTGGAGTAGTTGATAGATATAATTCTATTGCTACTCCATTGTTTATTTAAGATAGTACCGTAATCGCTATTCCCATTCTCTACCGGGAAGTACAGTAGCATATTCAATACGTATGAATGTAACACAAACACTACGTGATACTATACTTAATAACTTTGATCAGGTTCTTATATTTGCTGAATACTTTGAAATAGATAGTTCTGAAATAGAATATTCTATCAATAGTAATAGTCGTATTAATAATCCATTACGTACAGATCATAATCCTAGTCTTAGTTTTAAATGGTTTAAGACTAAACTCATAGCTAGAGATTTTGGTGATATTAGATGGAGAGGTGATGTATTTGAGATTGTAGGTGTTATACTTGGTAAGAATTGTGGTAATAATTATGACTTCGTAGAAATATGTAATGACATAATTGAACAATGTTCCATCACTAAAGCTAAACGGCATATAGCTGAATTAGCAGATGGAGAGATTACTATATTACAACGCCCTCAATTAGATATTGATATTAAATCTAGATGCTTTACTAAACCTGATATTGCATTTTTTAATCAGTTTGGTATAAGTAATGATTACATTGAAGAAGTTTATACTCCCGTTAGACATTATTATTTGGATGATTGGTTAACTCCATATAAAGCTCATAAAAGTGATCCTTGTTATGCCTATACAGTTAATCCTGGTAAACTTAAATTGTATTTCCCATATCGTCATAAGAAAGATGGTAAGTTTATAACTAACAATCATTTTCCTATAGAATGTTTTGGAGATATACGAACATACGAGTATACAATTCTAATTAAAGCCATTAAAGATAAAACACTTATACGTAAGATACTTAAGAGTTTAGGTATTACTAATGTACAAGTATTATCCCTTACTAGTGAAACCTCAAAACTCACAGTTCAAATGGTAGATATACTTAATAGATATACAACTAAACAAATATTCACATTATTAGATACTGATAAAACAGGTATTGAAAGTATGACTTACTATCATACTGTATTTGGTTTTGTACCTATATATTTTACTAAAGGTTATGAACCAACAGGTGCTAAAGATCCTACAGATTTGTGTAAAGTTATTAAATATAGAAAGACAGAAGAAATATTCCTTAATATATATAATAGAATGATCAATGTTTACTAGACTTGCAAAGATACTTCTTAAAGAAGAAGGTAATAAACAATATTGGTTTTATCCATTAAGAGAAGATCAATGTATCAATCTTAAACGTGATATAAGTAGTACTCCTAAAACTGCTTATGGTATTAACATACTTAGAGAAAAGTATGGAATTGATCCTACAGGTATAGCTATGTATGGTGATGTAAAATTAGATGAAAATACAGCTAAAACTTTAATAGATTCAACATTTGTTGAAGATAAACTTAAACGCATTAAAACATATAGTTATAAATGTTTCTGTTGTGGTGATCTAACTTTAAACACAATAGTTGTACATCGTACTGCTGTAGATGCATGGAAATGTATGCTTACTAAGATGTGTGATCCTAAATTTGGTGCTATAGTTATAACTAATAAAGCAAATAATGGAGCATCTGAAGAAGATTAAAGCTAGAGATTTAGGTGATAATGATATTGTTGTGCAATTGGGTGATATAACTATAGTACTCGATATATATGATGAAATGAAAGACGTTGGTCATCTTCATCAAGGATACGCACATAGATATAATGAGATAGTTGATAAAGTAAATGATTTAATTAATTATAGAAATAAACATGATACTACAAGTTGAAGAAGAATGGAAAACTATAGATTTATATCCTGCTTATCAAGTATCTAATAAAGGTAGATTCAGAACTATAGCTAGAACTATTATAAAACATCATTATGGAAAAGAATTTCATATTGATTTAGAAAGTATTATATTACATACATATATTAATAAAACTAGTAAATATGAATATGTATCTATAGCTAATAAAACAAAATTAGTACATTCCTTTGTAGCCAATGCGTTTGTTGATAAACCAGAAGATACAACTAAAGTATATGAAGTTAATCATAAAGATTTTATAAGATCTCATAATGAATCTTCTAATTTAGAACGGTTAACACATAAAGAAAATACTATACATAGTAGCAAAGCTGGTAGATTAAGTATAATTCATACTGTAAAACCAGGTAGATTAATACATATGCATTCACTTAAAAATGAAGAAAATGATACTATATAGTAGAGGAATTAAAGGAGAGATACTTAGATGGTGTATTGCTACAGCTGTTAATAAAGGTGAATACTATATTATCAGTGAATCAGGTCAATTAGGTGGTATTATGACATCATTTGAATCACCGATGATTAAAGGTACTAACGTAGGCAAACGTAACGCCACAACAAGCTATCAACAGGCAAACAAGGAAATGTTAAGCCAAATTGAACGGAAGCGTAAGAAGGGCTACAAATCGCTTGAAGATTTAGGTATGAAAGTAAATGATGATGAAATTACTAAATATGAATTGTCTGTTATATTAGAACATAGTTTACCTAAGTATAATACAGATGCTTCTAATGCTATAAAACCAATGAAGTGTCAACCTTTTAAGCCTAACTATTTTACGTATCCTTGTATAGGTCAACCTAAGATCAATGGTGTACGTGGAGTAGTTATGTGGACTACAACTCAAAATGGTATGTTTACTGAAGAAGGTTGTGTAATTAAAACTAAAGAAGGTCTTGAATATAAAGTTAAACAAATTACAGATTGGTTTACTTATAATATCTTTAAAGATATTGAGAACAGAGCATTGGTATTTGATGGTGAAGTATATTGTGCAGGAGAGCCTGTTACTAGTATTGGCGGTGCTGCTCGCAATCCTAATAATGCTATTCACAGTCGTTTGCAGTTTATATGTTTTGATCTTAGTATTGACGATGTAGATCAAGCACATCGTACAACTATGTTGGATACTATATTTAAAGAATTTGATGAAGTATCACAATCTGTACCAGGATATCATTTTAAACTTACACATTTACCGGTAGTCTATCTTTGTCATAGACAGATTTATGATGATCGTGATGCACAAGAATATGCTAAGGCTTGTATAGGTCTTGGTTATGAAGGTTGTGTAATACGTAATTGGACTGCAATGTATTGTTTTGGTCAACGTCCTACAACTATGATGAAGATTAAACAATATACTATTGAAGTATTTACTATTGTAGATATAATTCCATTCAATGATGATACCGAAGATGAAGATTCTAAAGTAGGTCAGGGTTGTAAGTTTGTACTTATTAATAATGATGGTAGTTATACTCAATTTACTTGTAATCCTATAGGTAATTATGAGAAACGTATGACTTATCTTAGAGATAAAGCTAAATATATATTTGGTACTTGTCAAGTTAAGTTTTATGAACGTACAGTTAATAATTTACCTTTCCACGCTAATGTATTGCGGATATTATGAAATGGGTAAATAGTCGTAATAGACATCCTATAAGTGCAGATGAATTTGAACTACTTAAATTTACTATAGTACAAGATACACATATAGCATTATATAAATATAGTCCAGCTAGATATATAGTAGTGCATAAACATATAAACCGTCTATTAGACCATTTTATATTAGAAGATTTACAATGTTTAAGTAAAGCTATGTTGAGGTTTAATAGTATGATTAAAATATTACAAACTAATAAAGTGAAAATAATAAAGTTATGAATGAAGTTAATAGTCCTGAACAGACACTAGATACTATTCTAGATAAAATGTTTATTGATAATCCTGCATTAGTTAAACCTAATCTTAAAGAACTTCCTATTAAGTATCATGTTTCTGCTACTATTAAGATGGAATGTTTATATGTGAATAATAGTAATGCTATTAAACGTGCTATGATTCTTACTAGAGGTCTATTTGATACATTTAATATTATAGGTAAATCTAAAAAGCTTAAATATGTAGATTATCAATTAGATGCTAGTCAAGATGTAAATGCAAATATGTTTACAATTATATTAGATGAAGCTCTTATACTTGAAGATGAATCTAAATATAAAACTTTACGTGATGGTAAAATTGAACAGAAACATGCATTTACTATTGGTACACCTGTAGGAGAGATTAACTTTAATTATAATAAATATACAAAGTTAGTTAAAACTGCTACATACACATTATATCTTGAGATGTTTGCTGTGCCTGATATAAATATTGGTATATCTGCTATTAGATATCAACGTAATGAAATAAGTAAATTACTTGGAGAACAAGGTAATTGGATTCATAGTCATATACAAGATAACTCTGCTGTACCATTTATTAATATAATTCAAATTCCAGTATGCGCTTAGTAAAACCATCAATCGAAGTATTACCTATTGGAGTAGATATATTTAAACGTATCGAAACAATAGGTAGAGTTTGTGTAAGATCAGAAGATAAGATCACTAATGAATCTGCTATGAAGTTTTGTAGAGATAGACTTAAGTCTGGACATACAGCTATATTTAATCATGGTATTGCTTATTTTAGTGTAAGTAGCGGTGTTGATCCTATGTATCTGTATAGACTTGTTGCTGAATATCCACGTATCAAAATAACAACTGATAGAAAAGGTGGTAGATTTATTGCTGTACCATATAGATGTTATCTTGATTGGGAATCTATGGTTAAACCTATTGAATTAATTTATAATGATGCTCAAGATAATATAAATTACAATACTATACTTAGATATCTATTTGAACGTCCTACATTTAATAGATTAACTTCTGATATTAGATACAATATGTATCTAGATTTTCAACTTATGTCAGAAGAAGAAGCATTTGAATATTGTCCTGATATTGTACATATATCTGTTAAGTTTACTACAGATCGTGGTATTACACATGAATTAGTTAGACATACGGCTGCTGCATTTATGCAAGAATCTACTAGATGGTGCAATTATTCAGGTGATAAGTTTGGTAATGAAGTTACATTTATTCAACCTTTTTGGATAGATGATATTATGGAAGATAGCAATTATTATTTTAGAACTAGTTTACGTATACTTGAAAACGCATATATAACACTACTTAAAAGACATAATTGGACTGCTCAACAAGCTCGTAGTATACTTCCTAATACGCTTAAGTCTGATATATGGGTTACTGCTACACTTAAAGAATGGTATGGTGCTACAATTAAATGTAAAGTTGGAGATATTGCTTATAAAGAACGTAAAGGTTTATTTCCACAGAGGTTGCACAAGACCGCCCATCCTCAGATGTCGGAAATCATGGAATTAGTAAGATTAGAATTTCTTAAATTAAACTATGCACTATGAGTGATATTAAAGAATATTGGAGAGATATTGAAGATGAACCAAATTTTCAAATATCTAGTACTGGTAGAATACATAGTAAAACCAGAATGGTTAATAGTAAATATAGAAGTTTTAAACAAGTTAATGGTCAATTTATAAAAGCGTCTAAAAGACCTAATGGTTATATGGCTCTTAATTTAAATGGTCGTAATAGATATGTGCATAGACTTGTCGCAGAAGCTTTTTTAGATAGACCTTCTGATTTTAGTGATGGTTTTTATCAGCCAGATCATATTGATTTTGATAGAACTAATAATAATGTTACTAACTTGCAATGGTTAGTATGTGCTGATAATATTCAACGTAGTGTTGATGCAGGACGTATGAATCAGGGTATTCATAATTCTGGTAATAAACTTACAGAAGATCAGGTTAGAGAAATCAAAACTATGCTTAGAGATAAAGTAGTATTCAGAGTTATTTGTAAACAATTTAGCGTATCTAAATCATTATTAGATAAAATACAAGCTAAAATATTATGGCGACATATAATAATTTAATTATGGAAGATAAACAAATATGTAAATCTACATTTGTATCTACACTTTATTTAATACTTAGTGATATGGGTATATCTGAAGATAAACTTACAGAATTTACAGAAACAGATATTACACTTGGTAACTTAGGTATATGTTTTGATGTAAGTGAAATTATAGATAATCGTATGACTTTAATATTTGGAGATATGTATATGGGAGTTATGCCTAGAGATACATTTAAAGCTATTTTAAAATATCATGATTTAGAACTATGAAACGAGAAGATTTAGATGGATTTACAGTAGATGAAATATGGGCTACTGTAGTAGAGAAACATGGTATTCGCAAAGCTAATATATTAGTTGCAGAAGCTGCTTATAAAATGATAAAGAAACAACTTAATTTAGATGTTACTTTAGAGATACAAAGAGAAGCTTCTATACGTGTTCTTGCAGGTCAGCAAGGAGCTATTGATATACCAATTAAAGAGGGATTGCTATGAGTACTTATAAAGCGATTGATTCAACAACTAATATGTGTGATTATTGTACTAATAATTATCCAGCATGTGTTGTAGAATCTGATGTAAATACATTATTTGGTGATGGAATTGGAGAAGATAATATTATACAATGTGACGCATTCGATCCAATAGAGGATACACTTGAAATTGTAAAAATATGAAACATCCTATAGCATTTGATTTTGATATACTAATTAAAAATGGACTATTGTGACAGATATATTAGAAATATGGAAAGACATTAAATTAGGTGAAGATTTTCAAACATGTGAAGATTTTCAAGTATCCAATCTTGGTAGAATAAAAAGTTTAGATAGATATGTTAATGTTCGTAATGGTTTTAAAAGTTTTAAAAAAGGTCTAATACGTAAAACAGTTATTAGTAGAGGTTATGAATTAGTATTAATTCGAGGTTGTAGTTTTTCTGTTCATAGATTAGTAGCAAATGCATTTATAGATAAACCTAAAGATTTTGATATTATAGATTATGAAGTTAATCATATAGATTTTAATAGATCTAATAATGTATCTTCAAATCTAGAATGGTTAACTAAAAGTCAAAATGCACAATATACGGTTAATGCTGGAAGAGGACAAGTTGGAGAACAACAACATCATTCTGTATTAAAAGTAGAAGATGTTTTATCTATTAGAAAACTATTAAAAGAAGGTCTTACGCAAAGAGCTATAGGTAAACAATTTGGAGTAGGTCAATATGCGATATGGTGTATTGCAAATAATACACAATGGAAACATGTTAAGTAATATATTAAAACAGATAATTTTATGAAACATCCTATATGTTTTGACTTCGACGGAACTATTACACTTAAAAATGAGTATCCTAATTGTGGTGCAATGCGTCCGGGTATAGATGACTGCATACGTAAATTAGCATTGGATGGATATCCTATTATAATTTATACTTGTAGAGATACTATTAATGAATCTGCGATGGAAGCTTATTGTATGATGGTTGAATATCTTAGAGATAATGGTATTATGTATAAATGTATTAATAGTAATGCTAATCCTAGTAGTAATTTTAATCCTATTAAACCGTATGCCATGATATATGTTGATGATTGCGCATTAGGATGGAATAATAGTTGGACAGGTGATGATATATATAAAATGATTATAGAACGTATATTTAATAAACAAGTTAATACACTTACGTTATGACACTTAAAGAAGCAATAATGAATCAAGGTAATACAGTTGAAGAAGCACAACTTATTGTGGATACCTTAGTAGAAGATTTCTTAGCTGGTAGTAATCCAGAAGAACTATTAGATGATCAAGGTTTAGAATTAGACTATTTACAAGATTTGCTAGATGCTTGTGAAGTATATGAAGGAGGTCAAGCATAATGGGACTATTTAGAGATTTAACACCTGAAGAAGAAGTTGAATTTAGACAATGGGCTAGAGATAACTTTAAAGGTACTGATGAAATGTCTAGTGTATGGCATCCTGTAGTACGTGATGAATGTAATAAGATTATTAATGAGTATTATGCTCAATTTCCTAAACTTGAAGATGTATTAACAACATTTAAAGAAGGCGACGATGATTCTAAGTATTAGTGGTAAGAAAGGTAGTGGTAAAGATCTTGTTGGTAAGATTATTCAGTATTGGTTATATATGGAAATACCTAGTAGATTAGGTACTCGTTATTATCCTACTGATGTATTTTTAAGTGAATATACTGAAAATCCTGGTCTTAATTTTGATACTGAATCTGGTTGGATTATTAAGAAGTTTGCAGGTAAAGTTAAAGAAGTTTGTAGTATTATTACAGGTGTACCTTTATATCTATTTGAAAATGCTAATTTTAAAGAATCTTATTTAGATAGTAATTGGAATTATAATCCATATGCTAGTAATGATTGTGGATATATAGTTGAAGGCCATGCTAAACTATCAGTACGTAGTCTAATGCAAAAAGTAGGTACAGATGCTATACGTAATATCATACATCCTAATACTTGGGTAACGGCTCTATTTGCTGATTATAAAGAATCATATAGTAACAATCCTTGGTATGCCGATAAAGGTGTTCATGATGTATCTGAAGAAGATGAACTTCAACACGAAATGATGCTTCCTAATTGGATTATCACAGATACACGCTTTCCTAATGAGATTGAAGCTATAAAGAAACGTGGTGGTATTACTATTAATGTAGTTAGAGATCATAAAGAAGGGTATATTAGTATTGCAGATACAGATAAACATTCATCTGAAACTTCATTAGATGATTATGAATTTGACTATGAATTGGATAATAATAGTGATATTGATTCTCTTATGGTTAAAGTTAGAACATTATTACAAGAACTAAAATTAATAAAGTAATGGCTAAAACAGTAATTAGTGATGAACTTAGAAAGAATATATATCAGCATATTAAAGGTCATGACAAATATAAAACAGATGCTTATTTAGATACACTTACTGTAAGTAAATTGTTATGTGAAATACATCCTACTTATCAAGATTGGTATAATAAACTTGTATATCCTATAAAATGACAACTAAAGCTAGATTATTTGCTAAGTTTGAACGTGTATTCAAGGATCTGACTACTGATGATATTATTAAACTTATTACAGAACATTTTACAACAAATGATCTAAGTGAGTTTTTAGAACATTGTCAAGAAGAACATGCAGTCGAAAGTATATATTATGGTATAGATAGTAACTCTAATGATGAAGCAGATGACGAATGAAATACATCCTTTTAGTATAGATATAAATGTGGCTGATGCACTTGATATGAAGATATTGTCTATTGGTAAATGTGATATAAAAGTTAATCACACTAATGGTAAATCTTATTATCTTGCTGAAATACTTACTAAGAATGATTCTTTATGTATATTACAAGATACATATATAGTATATAAAAATATTCAACTTACTATATCTAGACAAGTAGTACTATATGATGAAGTTAAAGCTCTTAAATTTGTAGAACAAACTAAATTATTTAAAGATGGAAAATGATTCAGTTGGAGGTGTAGAATTTGAAGCTATACCTAAAGTTCAATTACCTAAGAAAATGTCTTATTTCAATGTTAAAGAAGCATATTATGCTCTATTCAGTGAATTAGAAGATAATATGGGTGAACTAACAGATGATCTCGAAGCTCGTATTAAGGAGTTAGATATCAAGTTAGAGGATAAGATGCATAGTATATTCTTTATCAAGAAAGAGAAGGAGAATGATATACTAATGCTTAAAGATGAAATTACAAGACTTGGAACTAAAGTTAAATCTATAGATACAGTTATTAAGAAAGTTAAAGAAATAGGATTAGATGCAGTACTTGAATTTGGTGCTAATGGTAAGTCTGGTAATAAGACTCTTAAATATCCTGATTTAAGTATTTGGACTGTTAATAGAGAATCTCTAGTTATACCTGAGAATCTTAGTGAAGCTATGGCTTATGGTAAAAATCTATTATTAGATGGTGAGGAAGAATTAGCAGCTATAGATGGTAAATTATTTAAATATACTTTTACTGTAGATGATTTATGCCCTGACGGTCTTAAAGAAATTATTAAGCTTGTTGAAACGGTTAGAAAAATTGCAGATGACAATGTAAAAGTTGCTATTAATACAGATGAAGTTAAAGAACGTATTAAATATAATAGAGAAGTAGAAAGTCCTACTATATTTGATGAAGTAATTGTACTTAAGAATGTACTCGATTATCAATTAGTAACTAAACCCAGTGTAACATTTAAATAAATGGCAGCAAATATTAATTATAATGAAGCTTCTAAAGAATATAGTTTTTTTAGTCGTAAGGAAGTGGCTTGGCACAATTTGGGACAGGTGATACAGGAGGCGGTAAATGCTGAAGAAGCACTTAAGATTTCACATCTTGATTATGAAGTAGGTTTAGCTCCTATATGGGCTAATTTTATACCTAATAATTGTAGTGTATTACCTAATCAAGAAACAGGTGGATTCGCTATTATTAATGCATTTGGTAAACATACAGGTAGTTATATTCAAAAGAAAGGTGAACGGGTTGCTGGACAATTTGCTACTTATCGTAAAGATACTATGGAAGTATTTGGATTAGTTGGTAGTAAATATGAAGTAGTACAAAATAGTGCTGCATTAGATTTCATTTATAGTATTATTAAAGATAATGATTCAATTAAAGATCGTAAAGATATTATTATTGAAACAGCGGGTGCTCTAGGTGCAGGTGAAACTATGTTTGTTACTGCTAAATTACCCGGTTATATGCGTATCGAAGGTAGTAATGATGTTACTGAAAAGTATCTTGTATTTACTAGTGGTCATGCTGGTAATGAATCTGTAAATGCATTAGTAACTAATATTAGAGTAGTATGCGCTAATACCTTAAATGCAGCTATTAAAGGTTGTCAGAATGTAGTTAGATTTAAACATACTAAGAACATAGAAGAAGCTATGCGACAAGGTGCTAGTTTGTTACGTCTAACTAATGAATATAATGAAGATCTTCAATTAGCTCTTAATGTAATGGCTAAGAAACAACTTACAGTTGCTGAAGTTCAAAACTATATTTATGGTATATTTACTACTCCTACACAATTTGAACTTATCAAATATAATGGAGGTATTGCTAATGTAAGTGAGAAGGATATATCAGTTAGATTACGTAATAAAATTGGAGATGTACAATCATTTATGCAAGCAGGTGTAGGACAAGATCTATTTAGAGGTACTGCATATTGGGCTTATAATGGTATAACTTCATATCTTAATAATGGTCTCGAGTATAAGAATACTGAAGATAGATTTCAATCAATAATTAAAGGATCATCTGCTAAGATTAATCAAACAGCTTTTGATCTTGCTGTAACACTTATTTAAATGGGGAATGGTAGATATACAATAGTCATCAATAGTGATGGTTCTGTAATGACATATGATAGTGCTAGTAGACTTATGACTGAATTTACAGGTAAATTACCAGTTCTGCATAAGATACTAAAATATGTCAGCATAGAAGGTAAAAAGGATCTAGAAGAAGATTTAAGAATATATGATCCTATATATAACTTCTGTATAAGTGGAGTTCGTAATAAAGAACTAGTTATTCCCAAAGAACACATAGGTAGATTTGTTAAAAGTATAATACATCTTAAAGATGGTGTAATAGACTTTTCTGCAATTGCAGAGAAACTTGGTATAACAGAAGAAGAACTTAATAAATGTTAATTATGGAAGATGAATACATTATAGATAGTAGACCTTTTAAAGAATGGCAGAAAGTACTTAATCAGTGGAAACATGAATATACTATTGAAATACTTAGTAGTATAATGAATACAGGTGATTTATTATTAATTATAAAGCGTACTAAAAATAAATAAGTATGATTAAAGGTTTAGATCTTGCTATGGTTATACCTATAAAGGTTATTAATAATAGTATTCTAGAACTACCTTCATATTCGACAGAACATTCAGATGCAGTAGATTTAAAAGCTGCATTTGATTGTTTTGAATTTGAAGAAGAAGGACTAGATCAGATTATAGAAGGTAATGGTATATATCAAGTTACTAAAAAGTATGTCAAAGAAGGTGTACTTATAGTTCCTGGACAAAACATTGAAATTGCTCTATGGCCGGGTGGTCGTATACTTATTCCTACAGGTTTACAAGTAGCTCTACCTATAGGTTGGAGATTACATATATACGGACGTAGTGGAATAGGTTTAACCTATGGTATAACTATAGCTAATGGTGTAGGTAAAATAGATAGCGATTATAGAGGTAAAGTTGGTGTAGTACTTACTAATCATGGTGAAAAGCATTTCATTATTAAGTTTGGTGATCGTATTGCTCAAATGAGTATCGAACCTTCATATAAACTACAATGGGATGAAGTTGAAGTATTAGATAAAACTGTTAGAGGCGAAGGTGGATTTGGTCATACAGGTAATAAATGATACGTTTAAATACTCACGCTTATTGTATTACAGGTATACTTAAAAATGGTAGAAGATTCAAACCATTATATACTAATACTCCACAACATTATAATATATATGGCGTGGCACTATATGGAAGATTGATAACGAAGGTAAAAGAAAGTTAGTTACACAAATTTATAATTAAGATATGAGTAAAAATAGAGTTTCTACATTAGAAGGATTTATAGATGATGGTATACAATCTAGTGGTCGTAGTACAAGACTTGCTGATAATGCTATACAAATTATATTTAATAATGATATATGTGTAGTAGAAGATCATAATGGTGATGATAATGATTTATTTGATAGTATTATAAATCGTCTAAACTATGAACATTTTGTTGATAAATTTCCTCAATATTGGAATATAGATAAACATAAACTTACTATAGAACGTATAATAGAATAAGATATGCCAGATACAGTTGTTGAAATGATACCTGATAGTGAACCTACTATTAGGATGAAAGATTTTGTTGAGTTTCTCATTAATAATATGAGTGAAGCAGAACAGAATGAAGCGATAAAGATTATAGTTGAAAGTGTAAATAAAACTAGATTAGAGCAACTTAAATATCATACTAATGCACATGATAGACTTGATGCTGCTAATGCCCAACTTGAAGATATACTTAAAGCTAATTGTTAATTGACAACCGTAATCTCAACACGCCTTCTCTACAGGGAGTTAATGTAGTTCATATAAATACCACAACAGTTACAGTTAATCGTATAGATGATTGTAATGCAATTAAAGGTACTAGTATTGAACTACAACATTTCCCTGTAGGAAGCGAGTGTAGGGATTACGGTTCTAAAATTGAAGATATGAAAGAAGAACAATTAGAAAGAGTTAATGATATGACTATACTTAAAGGTATGCTTAGAGCTAATCTTATAGTATTTGCTAGACAGACCGGTACTAAAATTACAGGTTTATATGATAAACATAAATTTACATGTACTTATATAGATGAAGCTGTAGGATCTAATAGATTTGATTATAAAGGTAATCAGTATAAAGTTCAATATGTAAGTGGTTGTTTTAACCCATATGTATTTAAAATAATTTGATATGTTACTAATACTAAAGATAATAGGTATAGTCCTATTAATAGTGATTGCATTATTTGTTTTACTACTTGTAATATGTTTAATTATTATAGTTACGCACATACCTAAAGATAGTTATTTTTCAGATTTAGAAGATGCAGATGAATCATATTTAATTAATACACATGAGAGAAATTAATATAGAACATTTTATAAGTATTATACGAGATTCCTTTATAGGTTCTCAACAAGTATATACTGAAGGTAGTTGTTATCATTTTTATTTAATACTTAAAGAAGTATTTCCTGATGCTGAATGTTGGTATGATTTAGATCATGTAATTACTAAGATAGATAATAGATACTATGATATAACTGGAGAAGTTAGACCTAATGCAGAGTTAAGTGTATTTAATAAAATACCTACATACAGTTTAAAAGCTCCTTATAATATTTATAAAAGTATTAAATAATAAGATATGAAACCAATAAATAAAGGTCGCAAATATAATACTTCAACTAAAGGTTTTAAAATAGATTTGCATTATGATGGTGTATATCATAGTTCTACAGATCAATATAAAACTTGTAAAGCTGCTAAAGATGATTTTATTAATAAACATCTTACACTAGATCCTAAACGTGTTACAGCTAATTTTGATAAGATATGAAATATGCATTTGTAGGTATTGATAAAGATTTAGAAATATCTTTACGTGAACACGGTCTATTAGTTAGTATAGAACCTCATACAGATGGTAGTGGTACACATTTTATTATATATCGTACCGGTTGTAATGATGAAGTGTATGGTTGTGGTCATATGTCTGAAGAAGCAGTTAATGGATATATGTTAGGACGTGAATTTATGGATAATAGTAATATTTTAGAAGTACTTAATTATTTAGATATGAAACTAGATGAATGGCTTATTCAATCATTAGTTACTAAATTGCACGATCTTATATCCTATTATGGATGTGATAATATTATGGGTACCGATTATAATCCCGTTACTTATGAAGAAGCTATGAATAATTGGGTAGAATCTAAAACTAAAGAAGATGTTTAATGTATTACCTATAGAAGTAATTCCATATTATCCGGATGTTGATAGGGCAGACATAGATATAACATCTTATATTGTTACTAAAGTTAGAATTAAACGTAACGATAAATGGTATGTAATACTTGTTCAACAATCATATGAAACACCTTCTGCTCCTATTGATTTATTAGCTATTACAAAATTGTATTATAGTATGAGTAAACTTAATAGACTACATGAAGAAGTTTATAATATCATCAATAGATATATTATACAAGAAAATGACATTGATAAGTTAGACATACTTCAAATAGATGAAGTAGAACGTTTAAATATTATAGATGGTATAGTTAGAGATAAACCTGTATATGATGATAGATGTACTTTAGAGTATTATCGTGGATTACACCAAAATAGACCTGATATATGGTAGTTTTTAATTGATTGTAGCTAATCCGATTTAATTGATTATATTTGTATAACTAATTAAAATTGATATGAATATTGAATCTTTAAGAATATGTATAAATGATTATACTATACTATATCCAGGTGCATACGGTAGTTGGAAATCTATGATAAGTAGATGTAATGGTAATAGTGGAGGCGGCTATAGATATTATAAAAAATGAGGTATTACAGTTTGCAATGAATGGATTGATTCATTTCAAACATTTGTAGAAGATATGGGAGAAAGACCTTATAAACAAACAATAGATAGAAAAGATGTAAATAAAGGATATTATAAATCTAATTGTAGATGGGCTACTTCTATTCAACAAACATGCAATAAAACTAATACTGTGTATGTTACTTATCATTTTCATAAAGTATCTTTAGCATTACTTTGTATTAAATTAGATAAAGAATATAAGACTGTATATAGAAGATTATATAAGCAAAACTATAGTCTTAATGAAGCACTTACATATTAAATAACTATTCTATATTTAAGTTAATACTTTATATTACTTTTAATTTTAAAGGTCATAGAAACGTCCTGACATAGCAATGCGGAACGTATTTAGACTAAACATCTAAGTACTGTTCCGCATATGCTTTTTGCCCGATTATCTATAGTAGTATCTTCACTATCATCTTTATTAGCATCTATAAGAACGGATTATACATCTTGTAAAATGCTGTATTACTAGGTATAAATTCTTGTTTATGTTTTTGTCTAATAAGAGGTGATACTTTTTGAAGTGCAACATCGAATTTACTACGTCCTTTATATACACCTCTATCGTATATTAAATTATCTTGATCTACTAAATCATTAGGTGCTAATTCAAGTATACCATAACGTAATACTTTTTCTAAATCAACAAGTACTTTTTCACCTACCATAGATTGTTGTCTAGCTAAAGATATAGTACTCCACCAACCATATATAGGAACAGGCTGTATAAGCTCTGAATATGTAGCTGTAACTTCATACATAAAAGTAGCCATTGCCATACTCGGTTCTTCATCATCTTTTAATCTGCCAAGCATAAACAAAGCAGCACTAAATCCAATTATACCTGTTATATGTGCAGCAAACATTCTAACACTAGCTTGTTCATGAGGCGCCATCTTACCATAATACCATTTAAACTGTGTAACTAATCTAAGATATCCACTAAATATATTACGAATACTTGCTTCAGCGGGATTAATACTTTTATCATATTTATATTCTTTAAATGGTTGATTTAGTAGTCTAAATATAGGTGAATATATACCATCATCATAAGTTCCTGTAGCTTCATTAAATCTAGTTTCACCAAATACTGGACCAAAAAATCTTTTAAATGTAGGTCGCATCCATTTTCTAAATTGCACCATAAGTTCTCCCATCATACTATCTTGTAAAGCCATTCTATTAATAGTATCATATATACCATGCATAGATTGATTAACATCCATAACTTTACTACCGAAATTAGTAAGTGCATTTTCATTTAATATTATATCTTTAGTACTTAGCCTACCATTTTCTACATCTATAATATCATATAAACTAGGTAATTTATTAAATGCTTCTGTTATTTCTTTTTTATCTACTTTTTTAAGTTGTAGAAAAGATTTACGTTGATCTTCAGTAAGACGATTAGTAATCAATCCTACAAAATCTAAAGTATGATTTTCAGCTTGTGCTATATCTTTCTGTTGATCTTTCTTATTTTTAATATATTCTTCTAGTTCAATAATTTGTTTAGGAGTAAGTATAGTTCTAGCCATATCATCTATACGTTTATTAACAAAATCCCCTTTACTATATATTCTACCTTCTATAACTCTATTTGATTTAGCCATAGCAAGTAACATACTATATTGCATATAATGTTCAGTTATATTACTAGGAGAATACATCAAATTATCCAAACCTGATAAGACTTTAACTAAAAATCCGCTACCAGATATAGCCATTCTTCCATCTCTAGCATCTTGAAATATATAATCAAAATGTTTAATTAATGCTAAACGTTTATCATTACTATATTCATGTTCAAATTGTGGATTAAGCGATGTAAGTAATTCAGATGTAGGATAATGACTTAATGCCCAACCTAATGCAGATTTATCTACAAAATAATCACCATGCGCTGTAATAGTCATATTGATAAGACCTGCCGCAACATTCTTTATAGCACCTAAATAATTGCCCCACATGAAAGTCATACTACCAATTCTACCAACAACTGCGGCTGTTTGTGCCCATCCACTATTTACTCTACCTGCATTATTAAGTAACTTTTCAAGTCTATCTAATGATTGTCTAAGATTACTATTTTCAGCAGATTCATAATGTGGCACAGCTCTACCTAATATGCGACTCATTACACCATCAATATAGGTCTTGCCTTTAGTATTTACAGTAGATACTTTTACAGTATTTTTCATATGATATGTAGCCATATGATATAAATCCATAAAATCATTAACTGTTTTAATATGATACATCTCTGATGTAAAACCTTTCATAATATCACTAAGGTCTTTATTCATAGTTTTAGTAGAAGCTGTTATATTTAATCTAGCCGCAGCTTCATTATATTCTTGTATATCATCTATACTTTTAAATTCAAAATCATCTATAGCTTTATTTTTAAGTTTCTTATATATTGTATTAAGTTCACTAAGTAAATTAGTTGTATATTCTGCAAATGATTCACTATTTTTAATTTCACGTTGTTTAAGTAATGTATATTTTTCAGGACGTGTTACTGTAGAAGCTTCTATAAAATAACCAATATCATTACTTATCTGCACATATGAATGTTCATCTGCAACACCTTGTACACCTAATGTACCTTTTATAGCTTTACCACTAGATATAGTATCTATGAATGGCAAGAAGTCAGGAGTAGGTATATAACTAGGCTTAGTGCGTAATAATATTTCTTTAAATATAGTACGTACATCTTCTACAAATGTTTTATCTTTATTACTAAGTGATGTATATTCATTATTTATAAATTTATTATTAGGTTGAACTTTTAACCATTGTTTACCATATTTACTTTTAGGTAATATATATATACCATTAGTAATATAATATTGAGATTTTTGTCTATTAGTTTTATCTTGTGTTATATTCTCAATATCTGTAATCTGATCAGGTGTTAAATAAATAGTATTATTATCTGTTTCATTAACTATCCATTCATCTGTTACTTTTTTAGCAGCAGTTAGATAATTAGCAACATCAATTCTAGATGTAGATGTACCTACTAAATCTCTATGTAGTTTGGCTAAATCACGTTTAAGTTTACGCCATGTATCTATAAAAGATAAATAATCATAATCTGCTATTAATCCACCTCTATCTGTAACAAACTTAGCAAGTGCTTCTCTACGTTTACCTGTATCAGAAAGCAATGATTCATCATAAGCTTTGAGTAAAGCATTATATTTATCATACATTTCTAGTTCTTCAATCTTATTACTACCTTGCATATGTTGATATTGCTTAGTAATATTATCATTGAATGGTGAATATGTTTTAAATGCACTATCAAAATTAGTTTGCGCCCATGTTAAATCTACATTACCTTTTTCAAATATAAAATCTATAGTATTTGAAATTTCATCATATCCATCTGTTATAGATATATCTATTTGTTGGGTAGGATCTAATTTATTAGCTAAAAGTTGATCTATAATTTTATTGTGAACTGTAGCTATTTTAGGATTAGAACTAGTACGTATTGCAATAACTACTATAAGTTTTTTAGATAGTATCTCTAATTCACCTTTTAATGTAATTGCATTATTACCATATCCTTTAAGCGTAGCAATATATTTATTTAACTTTTCGTAATTGTCTTTAAATTCATCTATATCAACTTGTGAAAATACTTTATTATCATTGGCATCTAAAGTATATGTATATAGATCTTCCATATTAACTTTTTTAAGTTTGGAATAATCTACAAGTCTACTTACTAATTGTAAAGCTAAACTAAGTTTTGCATAATATTCTTCTCTAGCTACTTTATTTCTAAATAGATCGTCATATACTACATTAGAAGATTCTAGTTTAATTTGTTTAACTAACATATACATATTAGTCACTGCACCTTTGCCTTTTTCAGTACCTGCTAATATCTCCAGAGCATCTCTAAGTTCAGTAAGTTCTTGATTAAGAATATTATCTCTAATCATATCAGTACTTAGTGCTTTAGATGCTTCGGCTAATGTATTTATATTTTTATAATAAATACTTTTAATATCAGCTTGTCTAATAATATTATCCATTAAAGCAATAGTTTCTAAAATAGTATTAGACGTTAATTTTAACTTTTCTTTATAATCTATAATAGTTGATACAGAAACACTAGGCGTATTATTCAATATAATACTAAAGTTTTTACTAAATTCAGTAATATATGTTTTCTGTTGTATAGAACCTTCATATCTATCTACCGAATAACCTATACCATTATTACCATATGTAGTTATCAATTCAATATTAGGATGTGTAAATGCAATAGTATGCATAAATTCTGATACCCAATTATTAGAATAATCTTGATCAAAACCTAATTCTGAAATATTATTACCAGATATATTAACTACTTTAGAATCTTTCAATTCTTCTAATATTCTAAAAGCTTCATCTTGAGCATTTTTAGATGGATCTATAATTATTAAATTACTAGCTTTAGATTTAAACTGTTTACCAATAAATGTATTAGTATTACCAATAAATATAACTGTATCTGAATCATTTACAATAGTATTGATTGTACTACTAACTGAATCATTAGTTATTATCTGTTCTTTATTAAAATATAATTGTTTGGGATTAATAGTAGATATAGTATCATATTCTGATAGATCTTCCAATTCGGTAGATTCATCAGATTCGATAGATTCAGTACTTGAAGATAGTATTTCACTATTATTATCTTCATCTTTATTTACATCTTCTTCATAATCTACTTTACCTAATTCTGTAGTAGCCGTATCTGATTTCTTAACTTCTTCTTTAAATCCAATTTTATAAGTATCTAATTTACTAGTACCTATTAGATTTATAAGATTTTCTTTAATAACTATTTCAGATACATCTGTAATATTATTTATAGGATTACTACTAAATTCACTCCATTCATTATTTTCAAGTTTATTAACAGGATAGAATATAACTATATCATTAGCACTAGGCACTGTATATATATGTTCAAATCTACGATATAATACAGTACCACTTTTAGATTTTTTAGTAATATATTGTGCTGAGCTATATTTACTATTAACTAATCTACCTCTAGTTTCAATAAGAACTTCTACTGTTTTATTATCTTCTAGTTTTATTAAATAAGCTTCATTAAAATGAGCAGTAACTTTACCAGATTTTGTATTAGCATCAATTACTTTTTGTTTAGGTGTTAAAGGATTTAATCTAAAATTACTATACATCTGTCTATGTATAACACTTACAGCTTCACTATAATCTAAATTAGAGCCTAGTTTATTTACAATTTGTTGTAAAGCTTTAAATACTTTAGTATAATCGCCTATAAACTTAGTATTCTCTAAAATCTTATCTGCATCATTACTTACTGATTCATTTATAAAACTAATAAAATTATCATAATCTGTATTATTATAATCTTGATTATAAAATATTTTAACAGGTATAGCTTTAGTTAAATTAAAACCAAATTCAAAACCTTTAGTCCTATATGTGTATAGTATTAAATCTCTAGCAGTATTAGCTAAATAAGGATTTTCAGACATATACATATTATCAAAACTATGTATAGCTATATTAGCATTTTCAGATTCAGTCTTATATTCAATTCTTCTATAATTAGTTTTCTTACTAAGTTTAGCTACTCTAAGAGTTTTAAGTACATGACTATTTCTAAATTCAGTTCTATTGATATAAGTTTTATATTTAGGAGTATTCTTTATAATATGTATCTTACTAGCAGTACTAAGCTTAAGCCATTCTTTAAATTCAGCTTCTGTTATAGTATCTTTAGATATAATATCAGACCACATAGATTTAACTCCATCTATTGTTACTTCTGCAACTAATGGCATTTCAACTCCTAGTATCCTATTCCATTCTTCATTAGTAATATGTTTAAATATAGGAGATTTATTAATATCATAATTAATAAGTTTAAATGCTAGTTCTGATCTAATCTCACTATTATATGATAAACCTGCTTTTTTAAGTATTGTATTAATAACACTTTTAAATATAGGATTCTGTTGAATAAATATCTTATCAAAAAGTATAGATGCTAGATAATGACCGTATTGATACTTAGCTTCAATATTACCATATGCACTATTTTTATAAGATTGATTAAATGTTAAAATATCTAATTCATTTGCATCTGTAGATTTAGTAGTATAACCTGTAAATGCACCAGGAAATACAACTTCTATAATAGATTTACCATCAACCATTATAGGATGTTTAGTGTCAGATTCACCTAATATTCTATCGACAAATTCTTTACGTTCTGTAATATTAGATGTTGTATCAAATTCTTCTAAACGTAATATAATATCAGACTTACTAATTTTTGGTATTATAGTTAAATCTTCTGTTGTTTCTAATCCTTCTAATTTTACTTTATCTTGCATTATAAACTTATACATATCTCCTGGTTGAGTTTGTATAGATAGTTTATTTAATTCATTTGCAAATTGTGCTCGATCCATATAGGCATCTGCTAGATTAATATCTCTACTATTAACTTCATTAAATGTTGGACCAACACTATTTTCTGTTTTAAAAAGAGGACCTAATTTAGTAACTCTATTTGCTATTTTTAAATAAGCATTAAACATCTGAACCACATGTAATTGTTGTAGATGTTGTTCTATACGTTTTTCAATAGGAGAATCATTAGGTATATTTCTGTTAGTAATAAAATCTTTTAGTTCATTTTCTCCAAAATATATAGTTTGTATAGATTTACCAGATATATTATCAGTACCTGTATTTTCTTTTAATTGATACTTAGATGAAACTTCTAAATACTTCTGTAAATTAGGATATTTATTAGTTATACTAAGTAACATATCTTTAGTAAGTACAACTTGATCATTACGATATTTATATGGAAGATTCTTAGTCTTTTCTATACGAGCTATTTCATTTTGAAATTCATTAGTTTCTTTAAAACTTTCTACAAATAATTCATATATAGCTAGATGTTCTTTTCTAACAGCTTCTTCCAAACCAGTTTCTAATTTTACATATGCGTTTTCAATACGTAGTTTATTAAGTTGTTTTATAGCATCTACAATAACAGGTTGATGTATAAACAACATACCATATCTAAATCTATTCCATGTTTTACCATTAAAACTACTAGAAGCTCCACTACTAAGTAATCTCATTATAGAATGTGTATCTGCATTCATATTAAATCCCATAGGTTTTTTAACAGCATCGAATACATTAGCACTAAATTCAGATGCTTGAATAGATAAACGTTCTCCAGATATATCTTTCCAATTATTAGAATTATTATTATTTAAATTAGTATCAGAAACTTTAATAGTGTATCCTGTTAAATCTTCTGGTGCTTTCTTAAATGTAACATGTTTACCCTCACTAAATATATTAAAATTATTACCAAATGCTTCATGTAATTGTGTTTTAGTAATTTCTCCTAATTCACCTGGATAATATGTACGTTTAACACCTTCTCCTAATTTAGCTTTAAGAAAACCTGTTACAGACATAAGGTTATCCCATGATACACTAAATGCTTTAAGTTTACGAACATTCATATTCAGATTATTAAGTGTAATCTGATCTTCTAAATTATTAGGATTAAGCCCTTTATTAGATTTACCATAAGCTTCATTGACTTCTTTAGATACAGCTTCTATATTATTCGTTTCATTAGGTTTATTCAACTCCGAAGCATGTTCAATATTACCTAATATAGATATAAATATATCTAATAATTTGTTACCTCTAGCTTCTTTAGTATTTTGAAGATTATTATCTAATCTTTTAAATTCTTCAGTTTTGCTTGTAACAAACACATCAATATTATCTTCAACTATATCATAAAAACTCTTAGCATATAGAAAACTAGTTTTAGTCTTTTCGTTACCTATATAATTAGCTATATGAATTAAACTTTTTATATCTTCTATATTGTCTATATTAAAATATTTAATGGATTCTAACGTATCTTGTATATTAGTTAATTGATTTTGTATATTATCTTTAGCAACTATATCGTTTATAGAAGTAATAATATTTTGAAATTTAATACCTAAATTTTTATATTTAGTTTCTAGTTCATCTGTGATAGTTTCTTTAATACTGTTTTTGTTAGCTTTATCTATTATCTTCATAATAGATGTACGTTCTTGAATAGCATTATTAAATTTAGTTTTATTTTTAGTTACAGATATAAGTTCACTCTTAAGTTTAGCTATTTTAGTAAGTGTATCATTAAGTTTAAGATATTCAGTATTGGTAGATAATTCAGAAAATTCAGTAATAGTAATCTTAGCAAAAGCTCTTCTTACATCTTTTTCAACTTCTTTAAGATTATCTATAATGGTTTCTACATTTGTATAATCTAATGTAACCATATATTCATGTGAACCCTTAAGTAGTTCATTATTCAATAAATTAGGTTCATCTATATATTCACCATAGCCAGATTTTATATCTAGTATAGTATCTGCATATACTCTTTCAACATATTTTTGTTGATTAGCTTTATTATATTTATTATCAAACTTAACAACTCCATATTCACCATTTATATATTCTAAAGCTTTATATTGAATATAAACAGTATCAATGTCAAAGTCCCATCCTGTACGAGTCATCATAGTAAATGGAAACGTAGCTTGACTAGCACCTGTATTAAGAAATCCAATTACTTTAAATATAGTAGTAGATTGTTTACCTTCATGAGGAATACGAGTACTAAGCATTGTACGTGCTTCATTAGATAGTCTATTAATATCTACATAAGATCTTCTATCCGTTGTAATATTACCATTTTCATCTGTATATGATACATCTTTAGTAACAACTAAATTAGTATAGAAATCAGATTTCCAAGGATTGATAATAACATCAGCCGGATATATAAGATTACCATTATCATCATAACCATTTTCTGATCTTAATTGATAATCTTCTCTACCATATATAGTTTCACTATTATGAAATCCTTTATTAGGAACAAATTGTTTTCTAGTAACTTCTTTACCAGCTTTATCCAATTCAATTACTTTTTCATAAGTACCACCTAATTTAACTTCTGCTATAAATTGAGCATCATAAGTAACATATTCTTCTAAAGATTTATTATCAACAATATTAGAACGTTCTATACCTGTACTATTACGAAATGCTTCTTCTGATATATTAGAAGGATTCATAAGTAAATTAGGCATAATAGGTACGTGCATACCATCAACTTTATAATCTATTACAGTTTTAGTTAATTTACTAAGTAATATACTGACAAAATGATTATATATTAAAGGTGATGAAAATGGAAGATTAGGTGTACCTTCTTCACTTATCTTAACACTATCTAATGAATTTTGATTGTTAGTATCATTCTTAACATACTTTTCAAGTGCTTCTTGAAGTAGTTTAGTATTTACATCAATATGACCATTAGAATCTAATCTAATATTATATCCATCTAATACACCTAATTCTCTAAGTAGATCATATGAGGCTTCTTCAAAATTAGAACCCATTAAATCATGAAATATCTTAGCTAATTCAGTACCTGTATATTTAGTACCATCTAATGAATATATAGCTTCATCAAAGTTAATACCTTCTAATATACGTTTCTGTAATTGATTACTTAATTTATTGTATTCATCAAGTATATGAGAAGGAGTATCTTGTTGTATAACCATATTAGAGAATTTCATCTTAATAATACTATCATCTAAATTAGGATTAGCATCACTAAGAAATTCTTCTATATCAATAGGTATTACACCACTAACTTTAACAGCACTAGCAAAAGATATTTGATCAATACCTCGTTGTTTCATTTTATTATATAATTCTTCAAGTCTAGTACCTTTAAATGTTTTATCAAATAGTATACCTGTCGAATCTTTAAGTTGTATAGATGTTATTGATTTATCTATGACTGTTGAACCATCTTCCAACTGTCTTTCGATTTGGCTTAATTCTCTGCTTGTACCAAACAATTTAAGCTGTTCTATTAACGTATTTAGTTCAGACGGATTAAATGTTTGACCTTTAGTAATATTGTCAAATAGACGTTCTAAATCCTTTGAGAATCTACCAAAATTGGTCATAAGTGTTTTATAATGATTACTGGTTATAATAGAAAAACCATCGGTAGTATTAGCTAGTTTATCTAATGCAGTCATACTTTTAGCAGGTAAATAATCTTTAAGTAAGTCAAGCATATTAGAATCTTTAGTAATATCTTTAACTACCAATACTCTAAATTCATCTGTACCTTCATTTACTGTTGCATGAAAACCATTTTTAACAATCATTGATGCACGTTTATTCCAATCTAAAGCATTTTTATATTCATTAAGTTTACCTATAAATATATTGTTAATACTTACACTATTTATAATAGTATTTAATGCAGCTTCTAATATAGATAAATCATAACCATCTTTAAATTCTTTAGTATTGAAAAATTCAGAAGCTCTATTATTCTTCAGTTCATTCTCAATAACTTGTAACATTACTTCTTCACTTGCATATGATCTATTTTCAAGTTTGGCTTGTTTAGCACGTTCTTTATAAATAACTTTAGCTTGTTTAATAACTACTTCTTTACTCAATGGTATATATTCAACTCTATTAACAAGAAATCTAGTACCATCAGCAGCAATAGTTCTATTATCTGTACCTAATACATTACGCTTTACAGTAGTAACCTGTTTAAGTAATATATCTGATATAGATTCAAATTCAGCTAATATATTAGTTTTAGTAGTATGTATATGATTAGCTACAAAACTATCTATTAGAGTTTCCATTTGAGTTTTATCTAAAGATAATATATCAGCAGCAGTAATACCTAAACTATCTATAATATGATTCTCAAATGTATAACTATTGCTATTAACTTTATAAGAAAGATCTGGAAAATGAAATGCCATACCTGTTGGAACACCATTTTTAATAGCAACTATATTATTCTGTTTATCTAACTGTACATCTCTAATAGTATGTAATTTCTTAAGATCTTTTAAATCATATAGTGTATTATCTTGTTTAAATACTTTTGATTTAGCTATAAAATAATCATTTATATTTTGTACAACTATATTACGTAGAGATTTGAATATAGAATGTTGATTATTCAGACTATTATCTCGATTATACAATCCCTCAATTTGCATTAATGGTATATTAAGACCATATGATCTAGCACTATCAGATGTAGGTATAATTTGTTTACCTAACATACTAAATGTAATCTGTGTATATGCCCAGTTATCATTTAATATATCAGCATACAACATACCATTATGATTAGATGTACTACCATTAAATTGAAATAGTGATATAGCTTTAACAAAATCTTCATTTATTACAGGTTTACCTTTATCATCTTTTTTAATAACTTTAATACCTGTTTTATCTAATTCACTTTCAAATATACCATATCCATAATGTTGAGTCTTATCATGCCATAAAAAATTATCATTAGCAAAATCAGGTGTAAGTGTATACTTTTCAAATACACGTATAACTTCATCTGTATCAACTTTACCAAATTTAACAAGACCTCTAAATGATTTAGTTAAAAAACTATCAAATTGAGGACTATAATTAAGTGAACCTTTAACATCTAAATAACTTAAACTAATAGCAGTATTAAAATCATAAGAACCTATATAGGCAAGTCTATTTAAAGCACCTTTTTCATTAAAATCTATTTTATTACGATCACTTCTATTAGATATATAATTATTAATTTCATTTATAACACGATTAATATCTTGAACTAATATAGCTAACGCTCCATCATAATCTTCTCTATTTTCTTGAAGATAACTTTCAATAGCATATTTAGTAATATCTAAACCTAAATATTCAAGTTTACTGTAAACTTCTCCAAGATTATATTTTTTAATATTATTAACTATAATAGATTCTATAAAAGATATTTCTATATTCTTAGTAGTTTTAGTACCTTTATTAGTTACACTGTAATTCTGAGAAGATATATTATTAGTTATAGTATTTTGATATATATCAAATAAAACACTGTTGGCAAATGAATCTCTATTATTAGTAAATTCAGATATTTTAGTACCTTCAATAAGTAATTTAGTAGAAGGTATAACCGCCATATTTATACTTCCCATATAGTTACTTCTAAAATGTACATCAGCTTCGACATTATTTTCAGCATTATTAAATTTATCTAATATTGTCTGAAATATAGAATTATCTTGTGCTAATCTACCTAACGTATTTTTAACAGCATCTAATGTTGTATCATGTAAATGTGCAGTAATAAGTCTAGCCCATATACTATTAATATCATAAGGTTCTGTTATATACATCTTAATACGTTGCTTACTATAATTAGGAGTATTCGCTATAAGTTTAGCTATTTCTAATTTAGTAATAGACGATACTGTATTAATGCGATTAGTCTTAGATTGAGCACCATCATCCCAACGTTCAGCTAGATATGCTTCATCTACATCTATATCTGTTTTATCAATATTACTAGTTTCTGTTATATCGGTTATAACAACACCATAAGTTTGTTTTAAATAATCTATAAAACTATTATATATTTTACTATCAACTTTATTATAATCTTCTGTAAATGTTTTTATATCTTTTTCATAATTATTAATTGCAAATTGATGTTCTGCTTTTTGAGTATCTTTATAAGTATTCAGATATTTAAGTAATTCACTTTTAATAGTTTTACGTTTACCATTAGAATATGTATCTGTATTCTTAAGTCTTCGTAAAGAATCCATATTAAGTATAAACAAAGATGATAAAGTAAGATTGTAAAAATGTGTATCATCTAATGTAACACCTTCATTAGCTAAACTTTTAAAACTAAGGCGTTTGTTACTATCAATAGCTATTTGTTGATTAGCTAATTTTGTATAAGGATTATTAGTTAAAGCTAAATGTTTAAATACACTATTTAATGTAGGTTCACCATACTTATTAAATTCTGATAGGGGATTAATTTCATATACATGAATAATAGCAAACATAGCTTTAGCAAATTCTCTACGATTAATAGCAATATCGGCATCTTTAAAACCTAATTCATTAAATTGTTCTGTAGATAATTCTCTAGCTTTATTAGAAGCTTCCATAAATAGTAAACTAGGAACTCTTATAGGTTCTTCGTTGATAACAATTTCAATAGTTACAGAATCATCTGTGATTATAGGATTGAGAGAACATGACATATTAGCAAATTTTTAAATTGTTTGAATCAGTATAATTATCGTTAAATGTAGTAATATAATTTGACATTTCCAAATTAGTAGTCGCATTACCGTAATCACTAAAATCCATTTCTACAGGGGAACTAGGTAGTTCATCTTCAAGTATAATACTATCATTACTTAAATTAATAGATTCATCAAATTCCATATCTAGAATTTCAGGATTATTAGGTTTAGAACTTTCATTGGTATTAACACTTTCTTTAAGAAGTATATTACTAATCAAACCTTTGAGTTCGCTTAACTGACTACCTTGTATAATACTTAAACCATGTAATAGATTTAATAACATATCTATAAACTTAGTAAGCCACGTTTCATTTGTAGTTGTAGGATTAGCAACTAATAATTTATTAAGTATTCTAGCTATATTTGCTTCAGTTATACCATATGTTATAAGTTCTTCATAACTAGTTTTATTAGAACCTTCTATTTTAGTAAACCAATCATTCAATAAATTTATTTCATTTTCAGATAATATAGTACTATCTTTTACAGCTATCTTTAATTGAGTTACATATTCATTTATTTGTGCTTTAGCCTTATCCACTAAAGATGCAGTAGTAAGTTTAGTTTTAATAAAGCTATGTAGTAGTTCATGAAATATTTCAGCTCTAACTCTAGTATCAGTTTGTTGAGATAGTCCCCAAAAGGTAGCTATATTTCTATTAGATGAAGTATATTTAGCTAATACTTTCTGCATATCATCTTTAGTAGGAACTTCTGAATTAGGATATGTACGTTTGAAATATTCAGTATAGGCTTTATATGTTGAAAAATGTTTATATGATACATCACCATCTACTTTAATTTCTTCTAGAAACTGTTTCATTAAAGCATTATTATCTAATCCTAATTTAGTAGATATACCATTATTGTTAGTAAGAATACTTTCAAGTAAAGTGTTAGCTTTTATATTATTAAGTACATCTAATACACTTTCTACCTTTTTAACTACTTCAAAATCTATATTAATTTTAGCTGGTATCTTACCTTGTAATGTATAATTACTAACAATGTTACCATTTTTATCTCTAATAGCCTGTATGTTAGAATATACAGCTCCTGTAGAAAGTAAGAAATCTTGAAAGTGTTTATATGTTTCACCTGTAACAACAGATGTATAAGATTTAGATAAATCATAAGGTATAGCAGGATTGTTTTCATCCATAATATTTAGATTTTTACCTACTGATCTACCATGTGATCTAATATCATATATCTTATTGGATGCTCCATCCATTACAGGTAAATTTCTAGTCATATCTCCGACTATACCTTTAAGCTTTTCTTTAAGTATAAGTTCTACATTCACAGCACCTACATTAGTAGTATGTTTAGAACTTAATAAATTATCACTCCATTTAGTTCTAATTTCACCTTTACTATTAAATCTAGTATTAGCTATTCGTTTTTTACCTTTAACTGTATTTGCAAATTTAGTGCCTACTGTTCTTAAAGAATATTCAATAGTACCATCAGATCGTACAATCTTTTCTAATTTATAAAATTTAACAACACCTTTAGCATCAACTGTTCTAAATTCTATCTTATGTGTAGTTCCATTAGCATCTTTATATACTTTATGAAATTTAAACCATACTGTATCACCGGCTAGTGCAGCAGCTGCTATACTACGATTTATACTTTGAGATATAATTGTAATTTCTTTTAAATCATCCAATACATCATTACTTGTATAACCACCTTCCATTTGATAATTACCACTAGGAGTACCTTTTGTATTAGGTAATTCCATAACAGTATTATTAAGTAATTCCATCATCTTAATTATAAGAAAATCTCTAGCATGATCATTGTAACTAGCTGTAGATTTCTTACCAAATGTATTTAAAGTAGCACTACGAAGAGGTATATAAGATGGTTGACTACCATAATATGCTATTTGAGCATATACATACGCATCTTTAGCTAATAGAGCATTCATATCATCTACTGACATAGGTATTGTAGTATCATTAGATAAATTAGATATAACATGCTCTTGCTCTACATTCATAGTATGAACAATCATTACATCAGGTTGCCCATTAATCATAGTGTTAGGTTTAATAACATCATTGACTTTATTAGCCTCACTATATTTATCTGAAAAATTAGGTGATGGACTACCTAAATGTGATATTTTTAATTCTATTTGATTATTAGGTGTTATTGTATCTGCTATACGTTGTTTAAGAATATTACCTTTATTAAAATTATTAAGTAATGATTCTTCATATGCTCTAAACTTATTATATATTTCTATACCATTAGGTTTATAAGAATCTACAAGATTGTCTTCTATTCTATAAAATATAGTAGATAATACAGTATATGCTTTATGAGGATTAACTATATCTATATCACCTGTAGCAGTAAGTAACCAATTATAAAATGTTTCACCTATAGGATTAGTGGTTCTAGCATTTTTAATATCTTCCAATAATTTAAGATATTTAACTTCATTGTGTTTATTAGATTGTCTATTAACTGTATATACTTTATAAAATTCTTTAATAGGATTCAACAAAGTTTTAACTGCTATCATATCAGTTATAGATTTTAATTTAGTACTAGTTAAATAATTACTAAATGTAGTAGTTCCTGTTTTAGGATCGATTATAGTTAAAGCTATACCATTACTTACAACTGTACCATCTACAATCTTTTCACCTATACGTAATTCTGAAGGTTTTATTCTACCTATTACAAATCGTTTATTATTAATTATTATATAAGCATTTAAAGAAGCTGATGTGTCTTTCATGTCAATACCTGTAGTGTCAATATGTATTTCACTATTAAGACTTAATTGTGCTACAGCTTGATATACTTCTGAAACAGTAAAAGATACACCCTCTATTTCAACAGTATTTACTTTATACATATCAGTAACTACATCAAATGATTCATTTAATTCTGAAATAGCTTTACCATATATAGTTTCTAAAGTAATACCCGGTTTATATTCATAATCTACTCTACCACCTTCATAACTATCTAACCATTTTTGTACATAAGCCCATTTCAAATCTCCTTTTTCAGTAAAGTAATTTGTATATTCTTTAGACATAGGACTATAATCATCTCTAGTAGGTACTTTAACAAGATTCTTACTAAGCGTTGTAAGAGCATCTAAAGTACTTTTCATGGCATAATAGTCAGCATCTTCTATATCCATCATAGATACTTGTTTAGCCATATACGTAAGCATACTCTTATTAAGAAACAGTTCTTGTATATGTCTAATACTATCATATACTATCATAACTTGATTCTGAAAATCAGCATCTATTTTATTCTTACCTCTAAGTACAGTTAATATATTATCAAATGTAATTGGTACATCATCTTGTGTATGTAGATGAAACGTTTTATATGTATTAATCAAATCTTGAAGTACTGAAATACTAACTTCAGCTTCTGCAAAATATGTATTCTTAAGACTATCTGTAAAATAAGATACAGCTGTTTTATCTGAAAGACTTTCAGAATAATTCATTATAATATCTCTAAGAATACTATCATCTAGTATTTCAGAATTATTACTAGATTCTATAGTTTCAACTTCATCATATTCAGGATTACTTCTAATAGATCTAAGACCTTGCAAAGCAAACTTTAATCTAGTAAAGTATAAACCTTCAATACCATTATTATTTAAATTATTTACATTATTAAATACACTGTATCCTTTATTAATACCATCAACTATAATATTGATATTACCATATGCAGCTGTATCTTTAAGTTCTTTACCAAGTAATGTATTAATATTATCAAATATAGTATTTAAATCTGTAATACTACCTGCTTGAAATTGACCTTGTGCTGTTAGTGTATTAGCTGAACTATCTGATAAACTTTTGGATAAATTTTTAAGTTTAATAAGTTCTTTCTTTACCGTATCATATTCTTGTGATAACTTAGTTTTATCTGCTTTATTATCAGCTTCAGCAATAAGTTTATCATAATCTAACTTAAGAGTTTCAATATAAGTATTAAAAGTATTTTCAATATATATGTTATCTTTACCTATAGTTTCTCTAAGAAGTATCTTAGTTAAAGCTGTTAGTTTATTTTTAATAACTATATATTCATCTAATAATGCTGTTAATTGACCCATGGATTCAGCAGTCATAGTAGAAGCTATAACGTTACCTTTAGTATCGGTAGTATCATTGTATCCTTGATTAATATAATCAGTTAATGTATTAATTTCACTTTGAATACGTGCATCAAATGATACATTCATTACACCGCTTTCGGGATTATAATTAATAAATCTACCATGTTTATTATTAGGACTAGTACCATATTTCCATGAACTAGCTAATTGTTTTAATACACCTGCTTTAAAACTAACATATAAAGATTTAGCAATACCATCAGTCATAGTATTTGTATCCCATCTAAATATATCTGTTAATTTAGCATCTAAACTAATAACTGCTAAATATTGTTCTATAACAGGTCCAACTGTAAATTTTAAAGAATCTCTATTAGCTATATATTTAGTGTAAGCTTCTTCATTAATTATTACTGTATTATCTATTTTAGAAGAAACTTTAAATAAACGTGTTAATAGATCTTTCTTACGTAGTGCATCGGTTTCACTAAATATCTTAATCATTTCATCTTGAAAAGCTACATCTGAAAATAGAAATTGTATATCTTTTACAGTAGATTCAGATAAACCTTTTTCAAATTCTGATTCAGCTTTAAGAACAGTATTTTCTAATATTTGTACTGCGACTATGCCTTCAGGAGATTGTACAGTAAGTGGATTTACTTCACCTTCTTTAATAAGATCATCTGGTCTAAATACATTATTTTCAGTATGTACACTTATACTAATTGAACCTCCACTAGTAGATTTACTAAATTTAGTAACAACTAACGGAGTACCTTTTAGTTTAGGTTGAGCAGAATTATATGGTATAATAGTATCTCCAATACTTATGATTGTACCATTATGTATTCCTACAGTAAGTATGTCACTTGTTGGAGATATAGTGTAAGGTGTTCCAATACTATCTGTCAATTTATTATTAATAATAGGTTTAATAACTGGTGGAACAACTCTATTATTATTATTATTTATAACTATTTGTTTCTTACGTGCAATACCTTCTTTGGATAAATCTAAACCTGCATCTTTAGCTTCTTTAACAATCGTATCTATATTAAGACTAGTTAAAGCGTTTACCATTTGATTCTTTAAATCAGTTAAATAAGTGGCAGTTGCTATATCTCTAAATTCTTTTTGTTTAGCTAAATATTCAGCTAATTTAATAGGATCATCATATATCTTTAACTTTGTAACATTCTCTGCCGTTTGTTTAGCTATAACAGCACGCTCTAACATTAATCTATTAAGTTCAATATCAGTTACAGTTGATAATTCAGGTTTTTTACTAAGTTCAACATCTTTTGTAGTAGATTCTATAGTAATTTTAAGACTTGCTATTTGAACTCGTAATGCAGCTAATTCAGTAGCTTTTAGTACCTTCTTAGATTTACTGTCAGCAATTGATTTATCTAAACCATTACGTAGAGTAGTTTGATTATATACTTCACCTTCTAATGCTTTAAGTGCTAATTCTAATGTAGCTAAATGTCTGAAATTAGATATACGAGCATTTACACGAATTGCTTCAAAATCAGATACATTTACAAGATTATTATTAGTTACAGCATTATCTGTAAATTTATCTTTAACTCTTTTAATCTGATCTACTAAATCTAGACGTTCTGATTGAGCATTACTTAAATTAGTTTGTGCTTGATTTCTGGCAGATGTCATACCATCTATCTGAACTTGAATATCATCTATTTCAAATTTAGTATGATCTTTAAGTATTTCATTAGCACTATAATCTTTATTTAAATCAGTTATTTGTTTACTTAATTCAATTCTACGTTCTGCTATTAAATCTGCATATTTCTTATCAAAGTCATTCCAATATTCAAAAGAATGTTTAGAATGAGCATAATTAATTTGAGTAATCTTATTTTCAGTATCATCTTCTGAAAACTTCTTTTTAAAAGCTTCTTGATATATTTTACTAGCACGTTCTAATTCAGTTTTAATAACTTTAGCACCTTCTATAGAGTCTATAGTAAATCCTAATACTTTAAGTTCAGTATCAGATATACCATTTAATTTAGACATATCTGCTATAAACTTATTGGTAACATCAAATGTACCATTTTTAATAGAATTATGAATTAACGGTAAGAGTAATTTAAAGTTGTTACCATGTTGATCTACAGTAGATGCCGTACTATCATAACTAGCTAGACCTTTTGTAAGATTAGAAAGTGTATCTAGATGATTCTTAATTATATCTAATTCTTTATTAGCAGTATCTTTATATAGAATAGAATCAATAGCACTTCTACCACCTGTCATAAGCATACCACCAAATGCTCCCCAAATAAAACTATCCCAATTCTTACCTTTACTAGCAAAATCGGATAATCTATCACCTATAGCTGTAGGACTAAAATCTTCAAATCCTGCATTCATTTTAGCTTCACGTTTACCTTCTGCTAAAGCAACATCAACACCCATCTCTTGAAAACCTTCTCCTAAAGCAACACTACCTAAATTGAAAGCTTCTTTAACAAATGTTTTCTTAATAGTCTTGGCAGCAATAGCACCAATTTCAGCATCAGCTGCTGCCACACCTTTTGTAAATATAGTTTTCAAATATTGCTTTGTAGCTTTTTTGGCATTAGCAGTTGCCATACTTGTCATAAATTTACCTGAACCTAACAGAACTTTCATCTGACCAAGTTCAAATACAGATGTAGCCATAACACCTTTACGATATGAACTAGCAGCCCAGTTAGAAGCATAATCTAAAGCTTCCTTATCATTCATACCTAACTGTTCTTTACCATATTTAAGTTCACTGTCATACTGATTAGCAATTTCTTGCATAACATCTAGGTGAGTGCTAAACATAGTACCTGTCAAAACTTGTGCTACATTACTAGTTTGAAAAGCTTTTCCAACTGTTGCCAAACCTTTAGCTAGACCTATACCTCGACCAATACCAGTTATGGCACCAGCTTCACGTAGCAATCCAGCGGCAACATTAAGCCCTTTCATAGCACCTAATACAGGTACAAAACTAGCCATAGCAGAACCTACAGTAGGAAACATAGCAGCCCACCAACTAGAATCTCCAAACTTACCCCAACCACCTTCTTGAGCAACTTGTGTTTGATATATAGGCATAGCTTCTTCAATACCTTTTTGAATAGCTATACCAGATGTTTCAAGCATATGTCCAAAAGAACCTATAATACCATTTTTAGTATCTTCATAGTTTTCAGCACTAGTATCTCCATATAACATTTGACCTGTATCAATAGGATTACCAAGTAATTTAAGAATACTACCGCTACCTGCAATTACTTGACCAAGTATAGTACCGCCTAATTGTGCAAATGATCTACCTGTACGTTCCCAACCGCCTTGATTCTGAGCACGCATTTCATCTAAACCACCTAGTTTATAATTAGCCCCATGTACATATGAATCATATGAATCATAAGCAGCTTTAAAAGAAGTATTGAATTGATCACCTCTACCAGATATTAAAGATCTTTCTCCAATAGGTGTTTTACTTAGATCAGCAAGTCCTACTTTAGGCATAGGAGTAGTAAGAAAGGTACTATATGGACCACCTGATGTATCTGTATTAAATCTATTATCCATAACTTCTTATTTAATTTGAAATATTTGAGCAGCAAATCCAGCCATAAATTTAGAAGCCGTTGTGGGTCTACCTAAAAAAGGTTCGAGTGATTCTGTAGGAAGATGTTGTTTAATACGCGCATCATATTCTTCTTGATATAAAGGGGTTATACCATTTTCTTTCATAACTACAAATGTCATATTACCATCTCTATTTTTAGTAATAGTAACAGGTGTATTATTAATTAATGCTTTAAATGGATCACCTGGTATTAAATCTTTAACAAGAACATTCATATTACTACCTAATGATCTGTTATTATCAATAGCCAGCACTTTACCATATTTACCATCATTATAATCAGCAAATGGTAAAGATGCAGCTAAATCTTTATAAGCAACCTCCATGGTTAAACTAGCATCTGCTCTATACTCAGGATCAGCCCAAGCACTCTTAGCACTTCTTATCATTTGTACATTTAGATCTTGATTAAGTTGTGCAGCCGGAAAACTTATAATACTTTTATCTTGCATAGTACCTGCTTTAGGAGATTGATTACTACTACTGCCTTCTTTATAATCTTTAGGATAAAACTTAGTAACTTGAAATACAGCATCTCCTGGATCAGTACCTAATGCACCTTCTTCAACAATAATCCTACTAACTTGCACATCTTCTGAATTAAGATTAGCTAAATCTCTCCATGATGTATCACTAGTTTGAAGTTCAGGATTATCACTATGTTTTGTATCTCTAACTGTTCCTACAATACTATTTTCAAGTAATTGACGTTTAATTTGTGTCATAGTAGCTTGATATGCAGGATTATTTCTACCATCTACCACTGTAAGATTAGATACATCTTGCAGTTCAATACCTTTTTCGATCATTCTAGTATTAAGTGTTTCTGCCTGTTGACTTAATTGATTATCGTATTCTGCTTTAGCTGCTTTATAATATTTAGAATCAACTTTAATATTGTTCTTTATCATAGCTTCATCAAATGGTATACCAGCTTGAACGGAAGGTAATTGAAAAGTACTCATATATTCTTTATCATTCAAAGGAACTACATTAGTAGATACTTTAGCCATACTTGTTATACCACTTTCAGCAGCTTTCTTAAATACACGTTGTAATTCATATTCTGAATTATCTTTTTTCATAAGTAATGAAGCTTGTATATTTTTATCATGAGATATATCTGTTTTAAGTCTTGCTATAACAGCCTCTCTATCTTTATTATCTTTAATAATAAAATTAGTTTTAATATCAGATGGCATATTTTCTACAGTAGAACCTTCTATTAATTTAAGATTATTTTCAGCTACACTTATTTTAAGACCATTAGCATTTAAGGCATCTGTAGTTTGAGCCATAGTTTTAATAGTTCTAGAAGGACTAATAGGTACAGTCATACCTTGCATTACAGTCATACCTTTAGTCATATCTTCCAAAGCCTTTTTATGTTTCTGTCCAAGTAGTTGTGCATATCCAGGCATAGCTTTATATTCTAATGTACTACTATATTCTTTAAATCCAATACCAGATCCTAAAGAATTAGCATTACGATTAATATCTATATTAGTCCTAAGCTTAGAATATATTTTTGCTTTAGTATTATCATCTTGTATTAATCCACCTTTACCATCCGATAATACTAAATTCATAGCATTAGCTACATACATATCCATTGCTACTTTACTTCCAGCAATACCTTCTAAACTTGTAATACCTAATTTATTAAGTAATGCCTTCTGTTGAACTACTTGTATAGCAGTAGGTTTTTTAACATCAAATACTTTTGCATCTTCTCCTAAAGCACCATATAAAATATCAACTTTAGTCATAGGACTATTTCTAATTTCATTAGCTATAACAGAATTATCTACAGGTTTAAGTATAGGTTGGCCATTTGCAGTTTTAAGTAAATTACCTTTATCATCTGTTTGCAAACGAGTATTAAATAAATCCATACTATGTTCTGCATTAAGACTTTGAATATAAGCACCATTACTTAACATAGCATTTCTAACAAAATCAGCTACTACTTCTTCACTTAACTCTTTATTACTAACTTTGCGACTACTAACAAAAGCATCTAATGACATTTCTTTACCATCTATGACAGTAGTCATAGCACCAATACCTAATCGTTTTGCTTCACTAGTAAAACTTTCTTGTGTATCAGAACTAGGATTAAACTTACCAACTATATCACTAGCTTCTTTAAGTACTGATATAGTACTAATATATTTAGGAAGCGATGTACCTTGAAATCCACCTGTATAAACTCCTGTAGTAGGATCTTTAACTACTCCATTATTATTAAGTTCATTCTTAAGTTTCCATGATTGTTTCTGTTCAGATGACCAATCAGGTGCATCATCAATTTCTTTATTAACTTTATCTTTGGCAGCCTTAGAAGCTAATACAAGTTTCAAACCTGCATTATTATTAATCTTACTAATACTATTTATAAGTGTACCTTGTGCAGTATGCCACATACCAGATTCACTAGCTTGTCTAAAATCATTCTCTAGTTCATCAGCAGCTTGTTTAAGTACTAAACTATCACTAGCGTACTCTTTATTAATAGACATATTAGCTAGTGCATTCTTAGTATCAGCTACACCTTGTCTAACTTTCCAATATCTATCAGTTAGTTCTGCACCTACTTTAGCATAAGTTTCTACAGGAGCACCTACCAAAGTATTCATACCTTGTTTATATGTAAGTTGTCCAAAGTTCAATGGTTGAGCCATAATTGTATATTGTTTTAAATGTGAAAGTCCGACTGAATTAACAATCGGACTGTATGATTAAGCTACTTTAAGTTTACGTCTAGATCGAGGTATTGCACCACCATAACGTTGTTTTTTAATACGTCTACCTTGTGCATCATATTCAGGCAATATATCATATTTAGCATTAGGATCAAAAGCACGATTCATTGTAGTATTAACACCTGTAGGATTTAAACTACTATACATAGCAAGTTGCTGTTGTTGATATTCAGATTGTGCATATTGTGAAGCAGCATCTTGAGCACCTTGTGTAGCTTGAGCTATAGCTTGACTTTGTTTAGTATAGTAATCCATAGTTCTATTAAACTGATTAGTTTGATTCTCATAATCAATTTCACTATTAGCTACTCTATTCTGATAATCAAGTTGTACATTCTGATTCTCTACACCACGTTCTTGTGCATATTTCTGTGCATATAATTGATTCTTACTACGACCTTTATTAAGTAGTATCTCTTTCATATGTTGAGTTGCAACATTACTATTAGATACATTATCACCTATAAACTTCATAGCCTGACCTGTAGTAGAATCTATTTGTTCTAATTGATTACTAACATCAAAATTACTATTAAGTCTGGCTCCTTGAATAGGTGCACGTTTAGGTGTAGGTATCTTACTCATTTGATTAAGTGTAATCATATTACCAACACCTTGTAGTAAAGTAGAACCTACATTAGTAGCAAGTTGCATAGTACCTGCTGACATACCAGATACTCCAATCGAACCTTTAGGATTATATACATCAGGTGTATTACCCATAGCTTTTAAAGTTTTACTAAGTTGTAGAGGTGTATATCTAGGTGACATTGTAGATATACTTCCACCTGATAGAGGATCTAAGTTTAAAGGTTTAGTTCCACCCCAAGCCATCTTACGAATTTGTTCACCTTGAGCTTGAATATCACCTTTAGCTTGTTCTTGTATATCAAATAAACTAGCAAGTTGACCATCTGCTTGTGCAACTCTGGCAATAAGTTTCTGACTACGAAATGCAAGTTTTTGAGCATTACGTGTATGTGTTCCTTTAGTAGGATTATAAACAGTTTTATCAACTGCTTGTAAAGTTCTATCTAACATATCTTCATTTGTTTTAACAGCATTTTCTATCTGACCTTTACGTGTACCAACTGCCATAGCCATATCTGCAAATGTATTACCATTAATACCAAAGGCATCTGAATATACTTTAGATTCTTTTGCAGTATCAACTATAACTTCACCACGTTTACCATTACCACCACCTTCAACTTCTGTCTGATCATCTAATGATACACCTGTGCCACCATTACCATCTGATTGTTCATGTGTAGGTCCATATACGGCTTTCATATCTCTAGCAATTGGAACTAAACCTGCACCACTAGCCCTAGGTATTCTACCACCAAGTTTAGCATAGAATTGTGTAGACTTCTCATTAAATGTAGCTTCACTTAAACGAGTAGCATCCATAGTTTTCTTTTCATCTACAGCAGCAAGATAACCTTGACGTTGTTGTTCTTGAGCAGCAGCACGTTGTTTAGCAGCAGCACCACCTCCTATTATGCCAGATGCTAAACCGACTACACCTCCTATAATAGCACCGGCTACCATACCAGGAACACCAGCTACAGTACCCAACATAGCTCCTGTACCCATACCAGATAGTATACCACTACCTGCACTTACTGCTGCTTGACCATATTCACTACCTGACCATTTAGATTTAACAACACCACCAATAGCCATTTTACGTCTAGGTGTAATATAACTAGCAGGCATAAACTTCTTACCTTGCTGTGCTTGTTTATATTCAACTGCTATATCACGTTGTTCAGGTGAACTACCAAATATATTACCATGTGCAGCAACAATATCTTTAACTGATCTAACAGGCAACATTGCTTCTGGTTTAGGTCTACGTTTAGCTGTAATTGTAGCAGTATCAATTTGTACCGGTTGAGCAATTTGACGTTTAGCCGTTATACTTACTTCTTCTAACATACCATTAGGTAGTACACCACCTTCTTTATATCTTCGTTTCATATCTTTATTGTATTATTAACGGTTATCTTTTATAGCTTTTACATTAACATTATTCAGAACAAAGTCAGCTTGCGTACGTGTATGTAATGTATCATCATTTGCGTACCAATCACGATCTATACTGTCATAGTAGTAATTGTCATAAATCATTGTAACGTAGGCGAATGTACATATAAATTTCGATATATCAAACCACTCCTTAGTATTACTTAAGTTATTTAATTGGAGCTTGTCAAAGTCCTTAATGAACGGCAGATAGTCATTAATTACAGTATCATTGATAGCATTAAAGAACCATTTACCAGCTTTAAGAGTACCACTAGTAGCATCAAACCAATCTATATTATCATTAACATTTACTATATCCGTACATTGTGTATCATTGTGTAACATCAATTTACTAACAGTAGCATCATAATGATATAGACTTCCACTATTGCCTTTAGTATTAATAAGTGTTTGCCATTCAACTTCTTGAAGTAGTTTACTAATTGTACTTTCAGGGTTCCATATAAGTCTAACAACAGATTCTTTAACAAGTCTAATTATATTACCATTAATGTCTTTTTCATCAAAGTATAATGCTTTACAACTATCATTCATTTTATAAATAGTAGTAAATGTAGTAAGACCATCTTTACTAATAATATGACTAATATGATATGTACCTAAGTTATTATAGAAGGAATAATCACCATTATAATCATGAAAACAAGTAAAACCACCTCTAAGCAAACTATAAGATAGAGTAATACGTTTATCTTCGACACTACTTTTATATGTAAAAAGTAATCGTTTATGTATATCTTCATAAGTTATATGTATACCGTTAGTAGTAAAAGGATTATCTAAAGCTACATCTGTATTATTAATATTATATACAAACCAATCTTTAACATTGTCTTTAGTAAGTTCTACTGCTTCAAGTCCATTAACTAGGAATATCTTAGCTTTCAATGGATCTACTACTACATATCCGATAGGTGTTAAAGTAGTACCAAACTTATTAGCACAACTTATATATCCAAACTTATCATATAGTACTTCTACAGGTTCTCTATCAAATAGATCACTTGATCCTAATACAGTAGTAGATTCAGCACTAAGTTTATCTTGTACACTAGCAACTCTTAAACCATATTCTTGTTGTATATATAGATATCTATCTGTAGAACTTAAAACTTGTATACCACCACGTTGTAATGGAAGATCTTTATAATTTTTAGCATTATAATATCTCCAACCAAGTGTCATAGATTCACTATTATTAGCATTACTACGTATAACTCTATTAATAAGTTTTGATATACCTTTAAGTTCTTTTACATATACATTAACAGCCATACCATTTTCATGTAGAGCATTACTATAACCTTTGCCTTCAGATGTATTAATAAAATTATCATACTTATAACTAATAGCAAATAATGCTTTACGATCTGTTTCATTAGTAGGACTACGAGTACCTATATTAAATACCTTTTGATATGGATTAGCACCACTAAATCTACCTTGAATATTATATCTACTTTCAATTGCAATAGATATAATTACTTTAAATACATTACCATCTCTAGAACCATCTGAATTACCATAGAAATAACTAGTGATAGGGGCAGTCATTCTAAATGTAAAATTACCATAGAATGTATCACCACTACAATTTAATATAGCGTTAGGTGTTAGATTAATTATAGAACTACATATAACTAATGTTTGATTATATAAATTAGAATATAAATTAATAGAACGATTAACTATATTAACTAAAGCAAATCTAAATTTAATAACGTCTCTACCTTCAGGAGCGTTATAACCAGCTACATCAGAAGGATAAGGGCCATCTCCCCAACCATTATCATGCCAAAAATTATCATATAAATATACTATATCTATAAGTTCTGATCCTTCAGCTTTACTAGCATTACCACCTAATAAAGTATTAACTTGCTGATATGTAAGATTAGCTCTATAGAATGAATCACTAGCTGTATTATTTTGTACTGAATTATCTAATCCAACATATTCTATAGCACTTTGTGGAGTAATTGAAGTAATACTTTTATTTATATAGCTAGGTTCTTCAAATATTTTAGTAAGATGACCCCACGAATGATTAGGGATATCTTCATTGATATCTCTATCGGAAGTACCTGCAAAACCACCTAGCTTATATTGAGATTTAATATCAGCATTAGATATATTTTTTTTATTAAATAAATAATCAAATGAATAAAGTCTAAGTTTAGTATGACTTTTAAATGCACAGTGGTATGCATTATCACTTATATTATTGATATGAGTATCACGTGTAGCAAATGCTTGACTAAGTACTTTAGAATTATCTGTATTGTGCTCTGCATAAAATATACAACATTGTTTAATAGTCGAAGATAATGTACCTAGTAAAGTAACTACATTTGAAGGTATAATTACTTTAAGTAAAGCAGCTGGTTTATTAAGTATAGTTGTAACACTACCATCTGTCATAGTAAGTGTTGCGTTATTTAATAATGTATCTGTATAACTAGGTACAGGAGTTTGATTATATATCTCATTTAGACCTACAAATATAGCAATAGATGCATTACCGGCAATAGCTGTTACACGATTATAATTAAATGTAAAACCACCAGATGTATAAGGACTAACAATCGAATCTATTAAAGTACCTAAAACTTTAGTTGTAGCATTATAATTATATATTTTAACAACTGCTAAACGTGTATCTAATGCTGTATTAGTTGCCACATTAAATGATAGATTTAAATTAACAGATATAGGATCGGCTGTAGGATTAGTTATATAACTACCATCGAATATCTTAGAACTACCTTGTGACATAAACAGATTAGTACCAGGTGATACTAAACCTCCATTAGGTTTATTAAATGAAAAGTTAATAGCATTATAATCTGTAGTAACAGTAGTTATAACTCTATCATATTCTAATGAAGCATAACCACTATTTATAGTAATACTATTGGCACCCTCACCTGCGTATACAGGAATTTGATGTGCATTACCATTTGATGCTGATATGGTAGTATCTGCTAATTTATGGTGTATTGGATATGAATTTATAACATTACCTTTATAATCTAATAAACCTAAATATAAAGCATACATTTCATCTTCACGAAAATACTTAGCATTAGATAAATCATTATTAAGTGGATTAGGTAAATCAATCCAATTAATATCAACTTTGCAAGCATCCGCAATCGTTTTCCCAATAGCATCCAAACCTGTATAATCAACTGTTGTGACATTACCTCTAATTAAATTAGCGTTAAAACTACAATGTGCATTATCTTTAATATATGATATACTGCTTAATACAATTGTATCTATAGCAATACTATTCATAGCAGATACAGATGTAATTAAATAGTTATTAAGTTCTGTTACTAGTATATCTCCTGTTTCATATGCAAGTTCAGCAGTTTCTTCTTTATATACTATACCTAATTTACAGTAAACATATTTAGTATCAATATTACTAGCAATAACTTTAATAGATTTAGATATACTAGTGCCTGGTTTATTATCATCTAATGTGTCAGGTATAATATGGACAGTCTTATGTAGTATACTAAAGTTACTATATGTATCATCTTGTAACTTATAAGCAACCGCAATTTGATAAGTACCTACTTTATTACTACCTTCTTTAACTATTTCAAAATCTAATTTAGGATATTGTATATTAGGTATTAAACTTAGTAATTCAACTTGTTTAGCATCAAGTCTAGTGTATTGTACATCTGTATAGGCATTCATATTAACTATACGAGTTTCATTAGCTTCTGGAGTTACACCTTCACTGAAACTTATAATAAGATCTTTTTTATAATTATAAGTATATTCTCCAAATATAGGTCTGCCTTTATCTATAGTAGCATTAAAATTAAAAAATGCACTTTCTAATACTTTCTTAGGATCCGGATCATTATTTTCAAAGTACATTATACTATCTATAATAGCACCTTTACAAAATACAACAAAACCATTAGGGACTGAAACTATCCCAATAATGGTTTTATCTGTAAGTGTAATAAGTTTTTTAAATCCTGGTTCATTAATAACATTATTAGGTGTAGCAACAATGTTCCTTGCATACGACATATCACCTAATCCAGCATCTAAAGGAGTAGCATCTAAATTAAGCTTCTTTGTAAGTTCCATAGTTCATTGAATGATTAACTGCTACATCTTGTTGTTTAATAAATGTATTCATAACATTAGCTAGATTCTTACGTCTATCTAAATTCATAGCATTACATTTAACTCTAGCAATAGGTTTAACTTTATCATAAGCCATACCTGGATTAGTATATACATTGTTCTCTTTAAGATTAAATAGAGGATGTATATAACCACGATATAATAATATACGCATTACATACCATCTAATAGCTTCTTTTAAAGGTTCTACATCAGGTATTAAAGGATAATATAATTTACTATCTACATCAAGATCAATAGGCATAGAAGCATAAGCAAGTGTTACAGTACCTTCTTCTACGTCTAAGTGCATCCATCCATTATTAAGTGTATATGTATAACCTGATTCAGCTAAAAGATTACTAGTAAATCTAGGAATGTCAAATGCTGAACCACCTACATATTTACCTGTATTATTATCATATAGACCACCTGGATTATATATACCATTACTTGTGCCTACTACAGCCAGCGGAGCATCTTCTGGACTGTAAGTAGGACTTTGAACAAGTACGTCCATACCTTCTGTGGATCCTACAGTAAGTACAGGACGATTCAGTGGAGTAATAGTTTCTTTACGATAACCATCAAATACAGTATCTTTGTAATCAGCTTTATGACCATTTACAAGTACTCCATTAATACGTTTACAATGATCTGGTAGTTTACATCTATAATTATTAAATGGTATTTCAGCAAATCTATCTACATATACTTGATATATATGTAAATCATTAAGACAATTAATAATCCACATAGGTACTCTACCAAGAAATTCAAAACTCTGTATATTAAAATTATCTACAGCTTCTAATACAACTTGTTTACTATTTATATAATTATACTGCATTTTGATATAGTTGTTTATGTTTTGGATTAATACGAATTATAGCCATCATACGATCAAAGTTACCAAGATTCTTTATAGCTAATACTTCGGGTATTGTTTTATCTTTACACCAATCTTCCATACCTGCTTTACCTGTACGTATTGCTCTGAAAGTGTAGTACCTATAATGTTTGATTGTGCATCCTGACTTTATCCATGACCAGTAACAGAAGTCATCATCGGTATGATATATAAACCATTTAGCACCTCCACTATTAGCACTATAAGGTTGTATACCACGACTAACTAAATTGTCTTTAAATTTAATACTACTACCCCAATCTATAACAAGTTTCTTAAAATTACGTTGACAAAACTTAATTACTACTCTACCAAGACCTCTACCAAAATTATAATAATCACCTTTAAGTATAGCATTACTAATATTCCAATTAATAGTTTCTTGTAGAGTATAATATAAATCTCTAGGTATTCTACTAAGTACTTGTATAAATTTGATTTGTTTTATAAGTGCGGGTATACGTTGATTAACTGTATAAAATAAACTTGTAATAGTCATACCTGCAAGTTTAGTTCTAGTCTTATCACCCATATCTAATTTACTAATATCAGGTTGAGCATGTCTAATATCATATTGAACTAATTCTAATATAACTTTAAAATTAATACCTGAACTAGATATGGCATCTTCATTATCTAACAATGAAGTATATAAATAATTACGTGTAAGATGAGCAATATGAAGTTCTTTAATAAGATCATCAAGTTTAATCAAATTGAGATTAACAAAATCCTCATAAAAATCTTCTTTGTCCATAACTTAACGAGTTGTAGGAATAGGTGTATTAATCTTAACTTCCATTTCTTTAGGTATAACACCAAATTCTACTTTAAGTATCTGATACATTATATCTTCTAACATATCATTAGGTAAAGGTAATTCAATATCTTGTCCATCATCTGTTGCATACATACCAAGTACATCTTCTGGACTTTCCCATATAGCAGTAATTTTAATATATTTTGGCATAACAGTGTCACCTATTGCAGCAAAACCCCACCAATTATTAAACGTTATATCTTTTACATCTGTAACAATATTAAGTATTAACTTACTATTAATTAAAGTGTAGCTACATAGTATCCCTGTAGGAAGGGAACTGGCTCTGAGACGGTGCTCTGCTCTACTACAATTAATAAAATTAAAACGTTCATCATCATCTGTTACAGATATAAATGGAGCATCTGATTTAATACGTATAGGAACAGGAACTTTATTAAGTGTAGTAAATTCTTTAATTGTAGTTTTATAATCTGTAGGTTTAGGTATTGCACTATTCAATCCTACTTCAACTACTTCGGCTATATAAGTAAGTGTAAGAATACTATCTATACCATTACGTTCAGATGATTGTCTAATGCGATTGGCAAATGTCGCTTTAAAGGCATCTTTAATACGTTCCTTAACTTCATGATCGCCAGGTCTACCAACCATATTAGCAATCTTACTAGCATATTGATTAAGTGTTGGCATAACTTATGGTTTTATAGTAGTATTTTCTTTATCCCAATTACCTTTATGTAGAATACCATTAATTTGTCTAAGTTGTTCTTCAGTTAAAGCATTAGTATTAGATTGAATGTTTTTAGCATTAACTGTAGCTCTATCTTGTAGTATATTAACTTCTGGTTGTACTTTAAATATAGTAACTCCAAAAGTAATTATAGCAACCAATATAGCTACAGCACTAGTTATTAAAGTAGGTTTAAACCATTTACGCATAATTGTTAATTCATCTGTAACATCTTTAACAGCAGGAAATTCAGCAAGCATAGTTTCTACTTTAGGTGCTTGAAGAGTATTAGGACAAGCTAAATAATGTATTGCATCAGCTTTATCTATAAGTACTAATTTAGCATTTATATCTTTAACCTCTGCTCTTACATTAGCTACATCAGTAGTAACTATTTTAAGTTGTAACTGAATTGCATCAAATTGTAATTTAGAATACTTATCTGAACTTGTAAATTTATCATTTATAAGGGTTATAATATCTGCCATAGTTGCATCTGTTACTGTAGGTTCAACAATCTTTTTAACAGCCATACTATTATATTTTAGTTATAGGTTTATCTGTTGTTTTATAATCTTTATAATGAATACCAATCTTACGTAGTAAAGGTTTGATTACTATATCATAGCCAAATGTAGAAACAACAAATGATAGAAGTAATGCACTATGATCTGCATTAAAATATATATTAAATATCGTAGCATATATAGCACCAACTAATATAACGATGGCACTCTTACGCCATGTACTAATTGCTTTACCTGTACCACCTTCAATACTTTTGATTATAAAATATATAGTAGTTATAGTACAAACTATGAAAGGTACATTTACCATACTCATAAAATCTAAAGGTTGCTGATATGTAGCTATCACAGTACCAGGTATAGATGGAAGTGTATCTACAGGATAATTAACAGGTATATCAGATTGTATCATCATTAACTTATTAACATTTGAGTATCACAAATATACAATAATTTGCCATAACTACCTACATTTTAATAGGTTTAATGAATCTATTTAAAATAGCTATGTTATAGTATCAAAAGGTAACTATCTATTCAATATCGTATTAGAATGATCATAAGACCTATATATAAATACAAATGGTGAACTATCGTTAAGACAGTCCACCATTACATTCACTAATACATAAATCAACAACTAAACTATCATCTTAACAATGTTGTGACACCATACACCAATATCGGAAAGCCTTACCTTGTGGAGCATCTTTATCCATAAGCCAATCTTTAGTTAACGATATATACATACTAGTATTACTAACAATAGTTTTAAAATAATCTGAATATATCATGTTAAGTACATAGTACCAATCCCATTCATTACATTTATCAAAAGTTATACCTACACTTCTAGCAGCATTAGTTGTATCTACGATATTCCAATGTTCACCTTTAGTGCCATCCTCATTATCCATTTGTGATACTGCGTATAAAGCATATTCTTCGTCAAAAGAATAACCATTTAATAGTACATGTATTTTATTTATAGTTTCCCAATAGAGTTTAGGATTAACTTCTTTTACATCTATAAGATGACCTTCAATGATAGTTGTCAACTCTTTCATTAAAACATCTGCATCAGGTTTACTAGAAGTAAGATCAATCATACTTCTAAACTTACTTATATCTTTCATACAAACTTCATTAAAGTAGGTAAATAATTCATAGCTTTTGAAAGTAAACTGGGATTCTTTTCTATAGCTGATACAACTTGTATTATTGGTTCAGCACCTATAGCATTAACTAGAGCTTGAATACCAATCAATAATCTACGTGCTTGATCTTCACTAATTACATATGTTCTAAATGTTAAATCTTCTACTTTAGGATATACATCAGGTGTACCAGATATTGCCATATAAGCAGGTACTTGTTTAACTCCAAGATCAGCTGTTAAAGTTTCCATTATTTATGCTTTAAAAAGTTTGAGTATTTCAGATTCTGTAATAGGATATGTATCTAAACATTTAGCTGTAGTTTCACCATAACTATCATATAGATATTTACGTATCTTAGTACGTTCTTCTGTAAGAACAATTTCCATTACTTTAGAAACAGGTATACTATATACTGGTTCCTGATAAGTTTCATCTGTCATAACTTATAATTTTTGAGTTTCATAAATTGCTAATGTTCCACCAATAGCAGAACTTATAGCTTGAAATCCAGATATTGAATTTGTAGAAAAATCATCTCCTACTTCAGTAACACTTGCAAGAGGAAATAATATAACTTCATAATCAGAAAAAGATACAGGTGTTATAACACCAGCTAAAGGTATCTTTTTTAAATATATAACTTGTGCAGCTGAAGTATTTTGAAATCTAATTAAAGACCTATGTTTATTAACTACTGCAACTGTAACAGCAAATATACCAATTGGTAGTGGGCTTATCATGACTTTTAAGTTTTAAATAAAAGGAAGTTGTTACACCTCCTTTTGGTTTAAATTAAACAATTGTAGAACTAGGTTTAACATGAGTAAGAATAGTATTTAATAAATACTGATTCTGTTCATTGTTACTAACTTTACCATTAGCCGTTGCAAGTTGATCCCTAAGATTTTGCATGTTAGTATCATTAATAAGTGCACGAGTAAGATTACCATCTGACTGAATCATTTGTTTTACTTCGCAACAACAAGTTGCTAATTCTTTACTAATATTACAAAATCCAGTAGCAACAGCAGCAGCATTAGCAGAACCTTGTGCAATAATTTGGTTAGTTGCATTTTGAATCTGCATCGCAGAACTATTAAAACCCTGTAATGTAGTTGTAGTAAGATTATTAAAGCTATTCAGCTGTTGAAGTGCATTCTGGTTAGCTTGTGCAGCTACATCACGACCTAATCCATTGATAGAAGTAAGTGTTACAAAATTACCATTCGCCTGAGCAGTCGAAAGATTAGCAACATCTCTTCCTAAATCACGAGATGTGCCGGAGATGTTCTGATTAATTGATGTTAAACCTGCATCAATGTTGTGAGCATTTAGTGTATCACTAATCCCATTAATTTGATTTTGAATTGCATTCAGTGTTGGAGTTAATACAATTTCAGATGCTACTGCTGATGCAGCTGGAGCACCACCACCATAACCATTTCCACCCCATCCACCACGATTTCCCATTAATCCACCTACTAGCGCACCACCTAATCCACCCGCAAGTAGACCTCCAAGTACACCACCACCAATACCTAAACCTGCTCCACCCATGCCGTTTCCACCTAATACGGGTACTACGGCTGATTCACCTAATGTCATAACTTATAAGTATTAAATTAATAATACTCAAAGATATATACTAAACAAAAGAGCCACTAACGTGTGTTAGTAGCTCGTAATTGTATTAATGGCAAACATTTATCTAAATCTAATGTGTAGTATTGTAATTCTTTAAGTCCTACAACAGATCGTGGATCAGGTATAATATGATCATTTCTAAGTTTATGAAATTCAGTTAAACTAACTTTAAGATGTTTAGCTGCTGCTTCTCGACCAAGTGTTTTAGGAGGATTTAAAATATTAGATATTATAATAATATCATCATCCGATATACGAGGACATTGATTAGTATCTATCATTTCTATAGCATGTAGTAGTAATTTTCTTAATATGATTATTGGTAACTCTTTTAATACACCCATATTTAAATTTAAGTATTAATGAAATAAATATAGTTACACAAAGTAATACAGTCATAGTGTATATTACTTCTTTATTAGTAAATACTTGAAATCTATTATTAATCCATTCAAGTATATTTATAAGTATAAGATTATATATTAATACTCTATGCCAAATACAAAATCTATATTTAATAGATAGACATAACCAACTAACATTATATATAAGTGAATGTCCAAGTATAGAATATTCTAAATCTGCATGTTTAACATGATTTAATAGTAAAGTAGTTACTACTAGTAACCACATAGTGATTATAATAGGAACTACTTTAATAATCTCAATAGATAAAATATCTATTATTTTATAAACTAATTTATTCATACACGAGGCACACCACCACCAGTTCTAATAGGAGGAAGATCTTCATCTTCAGGTGTAGTAGGAGTTTCATTAAAAATTCTAATAGTTTTCATAGTAATAAATGTATTAAGTGTAAATATAAATGATAGATATTATTTAATAACTTTACTTTCGTTTAGTAAATAAAGCAAAGAACTATATTACAATAGATATAAACTTAAATGTCAACTACCACCATCAGCTATAATAAGAGAAAGATCTTCATCTGGAAGAGGAGATGGTGCAACTATATTTTTATAAAGTCTGATAACTTGTTTCATAGTAATAAGTATAAAATTAATAATAAATGATAGATATATAGTTCAAGTTGTTTCCAAATGCGAACTAACGAGTTCCAACCGCCCATACAACATATGCTAAATCATTATTTGGAGAGTGATATGCCTGAAGTGTCGCCTTATCCGTTAATCCCTGACCCGTTGGCGCACTTGAACCGCCTAAACCAAACAATGATATATTTCTTGTTGTTAATGGTTTTGCTTCGTCTTTATTGGCCACGAAGTCTGCCAATATTTTATTAATACTTGCAGATGCAAGAATTATATTCCCTATTGTTAGGCTACTTAGTTGTTTATTTGTAATTGTGCGTAAAAATTGGAATGTGCCTTTTGCAATCGTTGCGCTTTGTAAAAGCGTCATATTGTCAGAATTACCGGAAATTGCACTGTTCCCATCAACAATAAATGACGTTAATAAACTATTTCCAGAAGCATCTCCACCTATTGTATTACTACCAACAACCCAATACTGAGCCAAATAAAGAAGATATGCAATACTGCCAGATAAAGTATTGCTTCCTAAACACCATAATTTAATTAATTTTATTAATCCTGATATACTTCCAGAAAGGTTGTTATTGCCTGTCACCGATAAAATAACTAAATTAATAAATAACGATATGTTACCGCCCAGAGATGGAGCGTTAGTACTTGCAGTCCATGATTCTATCTTGTATAGTTTCCTGTTGCCTACCGTTATCGTAGATACACCAGAACTACATTTAATATAAATGATTCCGTGTCCAGCCTTTACATACCATGTATTTGATTCATTAGCTATTCCTCCTGCATCCGTATAGAATCTTGCATTACCTACAATCGTAAATGTCGTGTCCTCTGTAACATCAAGAACAAGATTTGCGACACCAGCACCTGTACCTGTTGACGTAATGGTTAAATTTGTAGATGGTTCTACAAATATCTCATTATGCATCATTTGAGTTTCAAGTTGCTTCGCGGAAATAATATCAACGCCAATACTTAACGCATAATCGATTATTTCGGCCAGTCTTGATGTTTTTACGGTTGCAGAACTCCCCGCAACGCTTACTCCATGTGCTGACATTAATATTGCCGCCTTATTCGCTTTTGCCCCGTCAAGTAGTGATTTTGCCGTTACTGTGGTTGCATCCGTACCATTATCAAGCCAAAAGGACGTTAAGGCGTATTTGTCAGAACTACGATACGTAAAAACATAATTGGGTGCTGAACATCTCGCCATTTTGCGATATGGCGCAACGGCTGATTTTGTTCGAGCATCATATAATCCCTCTGGCCATGCCATACAGGTGGGTGCTGGTATTCCATAAGCGAGTAACGCAGTATTATTAAGCAATAAATCAGTTGCTATTTCTCCATCTGTTTTTTCGGTACATCGAATATGTGAATATGTGTGGCATTGTATGTCGATGCCAGCAGCATACATTGCCTGCAATTGCGTCCACGTACAAAAATTAGCCGTGCCAGTTCCTCCATTAGCATCTGGAAATATTCCATTTGCCCATATCGTAGCGGTAACACCTTTTTCGACAAATAGAGGTAGGGCATCTGTGTACATAGATGTTGCCCCATCGTCAAAATTCAATACAAGTTTCCCGTTATTGAATTGCTCCGAAAGGTTCACATGTGCCCCTTGTCTAACTATTCCTATACCAGTTTTTATACCGATAGTTGTTATACCTAACATAGTTATCCTCCTATAGGTTTTGTCCAACATTGTAGTTCACCACCAGATAAAGTAATAGCAGTAATTCTACTAGTAAATACATGCCACATACCATTAGGCATAATTTTATTAAAATATGAATCACTATTATTAGCAACTCCATTTACTTCCATTGCAGTCATAGTTGTATCACCAAATACATTTGCAGAAGCAAAGTATAAACCAGCAGGTGCAATAACTTTTACAGTACCTTTAATTGGAAAATCACCATATTCTCCTAATAGATCACTTAATTGATTTGATATCATGTTTTTATTTTAAAGTTAATTATTATTTTAAAGTTAATTATTATTTTAAAGTTAATAGTTGTATATTCAGTTGTATCTACAGTTGTATCTACAGTTATAAGTTTACAATATTGTTATCATATATACATTGTGCCATCTCCGTTCTTGCTGCCCATACTGTATTATCTTCGATTAGAGGTATAGGTGTACCATCATTAAGTTTAGTACATTTATAATTACTAGCAGTCCATACCTGATTACCTATTTTAACTAAAGGATATGTATTACTGTCTATATCTGTAAGGGTATCTCCGGGGGTAAATGTTGAGTCGTCTTTTAGGAGGCGAAGCGGTAATCCTGTCTTATTATTATATCCATTTTCCCAGAAATCAGCGTTGATATTTTGTAGCACCCCAATATAGGACATTGTAGAATTGTAGATTGTCGTAGACCACAAAGAGCCTTCGCCATTAAGCCTACCAAAAACCCCTGTATTATTAAGCCTTATTCCTGTTCCTTTTGCATTAAATCCGACCTCATTTGTTGCACCAACATTAGGATCGAGCCAATATTTAAAACCTATTTCCTTTAGTTTGCCTCCTGAATTTGTTCCTAAAAACGTTCTGAAATCCGCAAATTCAATCTTTGTCGGCACATGAAATCCCACCGGAGCGATACTTGCCGTTTCAAATGCGTTTACCTCGTCATTGTTATAGGCACACATAGCACCTGTTGTAAGAGCAGCCCAAGCGGTATTATCTGTTACTTTAGGAATAAGATCACCATTTCTGTATTTAGTTTCTGCAAGATTTTCAGCAAGATACCAAACACTATTAATAAAAACACATTTATATCTACGAAGATCATTACCTACGTAAATAGCTGAATTTCCAACTATCTCAATAGGAGTAACAACAATTAAACGAATAGAAAGACCATCTTTATTCGGATTAGCAGAATAATCACTAAAAGATTCGTCGGAATAAAAAGTTTTGCTAAAGTCTGAATTATATGGAGTAGATGTCCATAAATTAGTCAATCCTTTTAGTCCGGTAAAATCTCCTACACTAAAATACCCGTTTCGCATTCCTGCACCAAATAAATTAAAACCAAATTCATTTGTTGCACCCGTGTTTGGAGCATCCCAATATAGAATTGCGGATTCTCGTAATTTACCCCCTTGAGACGCACCGCCAATAAATGTCTGTAACGACATATACTCATCAATAGATGGAACGTGTGCATTACTCGCCGATATATTTCGACTATCAGTCGCAGCATACCAATTATACAAATATCCATACTTAACCTTCGTTTGCGGTTGCGTACAGAACCAATTATACAACCTTCCATATCCACCTATAATCTTTCTTGCAGAAATATATATTAAACTACTCATAGTCGTTGATATATAAGTTTACCAGTAAAAGAAGTAGCAGTTATAATATTACCAATACTAATATGTACTTTATCATGTAGTGCAGATACATTACTATTTGTTGCTTCAAAATATTGTATATTAACTGTAGCGACTTTTGCAGTTAATCCTATTATGGTATTACTATTTATTGAAACTGTTGCTTCAGCTGTTCCTGTATTCACCACTATTGCTATTCCAAGTATTGTATAAGGAGCAGCAACATAAAGATCTAAAACATATTCTGTTCCTGCTGAATCAACTATATCTTTAAATGTAAAATCAATCCATTCAATAGGATTTGATCCTGTTGGTGTACTGCCAGTTGGTACAGTACTAGTATTGGATATAACTACTTCAACTTTACCAGGAACATTTATAGTTGCCGGTATAATATTAGATGACACATTAATACCATTTCCACCTTTAAAACTAAGTATATTATTTTTATCAGCAATAAATGATTTATCTCCAGATGTAATGTAACTCCAATTATTATTCCAAGCACATACAGCAGCAGATGTAAGACCTACCCATATATCTGTATTAGATTCAACATGTATAAGCGTTCCATCTCTCCATTTAGTTTCTGCTAAGTCTGAAGTTAAATATTCATAAGCACCAATAAGTATAGTTATATAATGTTTACCATCATTACCTATATATTCACCTCGTTGACCTTGTGTAGTAAGAGTTGTAAAATTCTTTACTAATCGAATAGAAAAACCAGATGTAATACCAAAATTACGTAGACCTAAATCATCGGTTATATTAGTTATAGCATATTGAGCAAGATTATTAGTAGATCCTAAAGGATTAGCAATCCACCAAATATTCCATTCATTTTTAAATCTAAATAGAGCAGTGGAACCGTCTCTAATACCAGAACCTACAGCTGTAAATCCAAAAGAATCTACATCTACAGGTTGACCACTTCTAAATAACCAAGTTGTATTACCTGATTGTTTGAGTTTAGCACTAGCATGAGCAGTTCCTCCAGATTTAAGTATAAGATTATCCCAATGAATTTGTTGTAGTGGTGCCCAATCACTATTAGCTATAGCATAACCAACAGTTAAACCATCAGTATTAATATGAGGTTTACGTACAGTGTATCCATTATAAAATAGACCATATCCTTCTTGTAAACCCGCACCAATATTTATAGTTCGTTTTTCACTAGTACTTAAATCAAATCCATTTTCAATAGGAACTACTATAATAGATCCGTCTTCAGATGTTATAACTTTAACTCCAGGTATAGGTACTAAATGATTTAATGTATCTGTATCGAACCAATAAAGAGTTCCTTGTATATCTACTGGAAGATGAAGTGCACGTTTATACAAAGGAAGCACACTAAGTACTTCCGTTGTATCTATATAAGGAACTCCATTATTCTGATACCTTGTATCTAAATGAATTTGAGCTTTTGGATCAAATCCTAGAACTATAGGAATGCCTGACATATATTAAAATTTATAAGTAACAGTAAAATTAGTAGGACTACCAGGTATTGTAAGAGTATATATATTATATAATTGAGTTACACCATTAGTAGTAAAAGTAAGTGTAGTCTTAGTAAATCCATTGATATTCTCAAAACCATTCGTATCAGTTATACTAACTAAATCACCATATGTTGTAGGATAAGCAAAACAAAAACGTTTAAAATCTAATGTATAAATTATTGATTGATTACCTTTAGCAAGTACACGTTTAGTCATCAACTTAACAATTGCTTCTGTAGGTGCTGCATTAGTAACACTTCCAATATACATAGCAAATACAGATGTAAACTTAAAGTCATTACTTACAACTATTGCACCATTAGTAGCAATTGCTTCTATTCTAAAAGATTTAGATATAGGTGTAATGTTAGGAATATCCAAATTCATAGTAAGTGTATTCGGAGTAAGATTGATAGCAGTTTGAATTTCTGTAGCAACTCCATCATATATAATACCTGAATTAGCATTAATATTACCACCATTAACTCTATTCCATGTAAACGTTTTACTACCATTTAAATTGACACCTACTTCAAATGGAATAGTTTGTGAATAACCAGTTATAGCAAATGCATTAATAGCAGGTGTTTGATAAGGATATAATAAACGATCTAGTACACTTTTAATAGTATCACCTGGTAAAGCAAATGATGTACCTGCATTAAGACCATGAATAGTTTCAGGCATAGCACTTGCATTAACATATACGGGTATTAGTTGACCACCTACTAATTTAAATTGCGTAGGATCATAATCAAGTATAATATCAAGGCCTACTATCTTAATAGGAGCCACACCACCTTGATTAGTACTAGCATGAGTATGTGAAGTTATAGCACCTGTAAGTTTAGCTTCAATAGATGCTTTAGTTTCATCACCTGTATTAGTGCCAGATACTCTGTTTAGATCATCTAAATTACTAATTGCACCACCTTCATGAAAATGTTGATGTCTAAGATCATAAGCTGCTCTAGATTCATCACCATAACCAGCTGAATCATGATTAGTACCTAATCCTAAAGATGTAGGTAATTCAGTATATACTGTACCAGACCATCTATATATTTTGTTATTATCTAAAGTAACATATAATGTATTTGCTGCACCAACTGCAAGAATCATTGCAGCGTAATTAGCTTTCTCTACAATATCCGACGTAGTACCAGGAAGATATGCACTAGGTATCTTACCACCAGTATCTAATATAGGAAATACATTATCTTTAACTTTAAGTTTACCTGTAAGTAAAGCAAGTGTATTAGTATCATATTGTAATATAATATCATTACCTGATTTACCTAATGGTTCTTGAACAGTTATTACGTTTGTCTTAGGTACAAGTGTATCTAATGTATCTGTATCAAACCAATAATCTACACCCATTATATTAACAGGTAGATATTTCTTACGTCTATATAGAGGTAATAAACTAAATACCTCTGCTGTATTAGCGTAAGGTACATCGCCATTCATATATCTAGCATCTAAATGGACTTGACTATTAGGTAGAAAACCTAGTACTAATGGAATACCTGTTTGCATGATTATATAGTTTTAAAATATGTATGACATGTTAAAATTGACAATTGTAGTAGGTTTAGTTAGAGTATAAACATTGTACAAACAACTAATACCATTGATAGATATATATAAATCTGTTTTAGTGAATCCGCCAATATTCTCAAATCCACTTGTATCTTTAATACTTATTAAACTTCCATAATTAGCTGGATAAGCAAAACATAGACGTTTCCAAGTAACTGTATTAGATCGTGTAATAGCACCTTTAGTTTGAACTACACGTTCCATTAATGATATATCTTGTTCTGTAGGATTAAGGTTTGTTACACTACCTACGAACATAGGAAATACTGATTCCATAGTAAATGTATTACTTGTAATAACTTGTTCATGTATATCTAATCCAATAAGATTAAATGATTTAATGAAAGGAGCCGTATTATCTATAATAACAAATTCAGATGTTCTACTTAAACTAGTGATATTAATACCAGTTTTAATTATAGAAGCATCTGTTAAATTTTGTATAGTACCACTATTGACTTTAATATTACCATAATTAGTTTTAGACCACATAAATGTTTTAGTACCACTTACATCTATACCTACTTCTATAAGTCTAGGTACACCATCTATATAAAAATTATATAATGTAGGAGCTAGATACGGATGTAGTAAATCATCTATTACTTTAGCCATAAGAACTTTATCAAATACAGCATCTTTAGGTATACCATGTACTTGTTCAGGTGTAGGTATTAAACTAGTATATCTAGGTGTAGCAGATAAATCTGTAGTTTGATCAAATTCAGTTATTAATATAGTATCGTCTAAACTAGTTAAAGTTTTAGGTGTAAATGCAGGATTACCGACATCTGTAACATCTAATACTAAATCTCCATCTTCAATACCTTGTTTAAACCAATACTTAGTAGAGATTCCATTAATAACTAAAGTAACAGGTAGACCTATATACCTAAGTTGTTTAGGAACTCTAACTAAATATTCAGTTATACTATCACCTAATAGTCTATCATCAATAGGTTCGGGTGCACCAATATGAAGTCCTCCTATAAGAGGTATAGTATTTCTTTCCATTTAAATAAGTGTAATAATAAAAGTTGAATCCATATCAATATACTTATTACTAGCAGTACTATATAGTTTACATGTTACTGTATCTACAACTATAGTTCCTATTTCAGTAAAAGTAGGTCTGACATTAATACCATTTTGAGTAATTGTAAATGCTTTAACAGCAGGTATAACTATATGAATTGTATTTTGTTTTGGAGCTTCAGGAGTAGCAAAAATAGTTACAGCAATTGAAGTATTACCATAACTATATGCACCTAATAATGTTTTAACGTTATCTATTGTAATTGGTTGATTTGCTATACCAAAATACATAGTATCTGTAGGTATAGTGCCAGGAGTAGTAGCTGTACGACAAGTTAGATGAAAAAGATTAAATTCTATTTTTTTATCGGCATCATAAAAGTATAAATCACCATCTTCTCTATAATACAAATAAGTGGATACACCACATTTAACTGTAGGCATCACACCATTAGGCATTAACGATAAAGGAAGTACTGCTTTATTTTGACAAAACATAGTTATCTAATTAAGTAATAATTAATCCCTATAACTAGTAGAGATAATAAGTAATTTATCGTGACCTAAATTATTTTATTTATTAGCTGCTTTAACTGCATCAAGAATATCTGCAATTAGATATATACCTGTACCTGCAACACGAGCAACCTTAGGAAGTAAATCAGTAGCAGGAACTTCAGGTGTACCAATAACACCACCGCTAGGCATGATAATCCATTGACGAACTAGCATGTTAGCATGATCTTGAAAGATTTCATATGCAGGATCCATTACACTTTCAATGATACATATATCATATGTAGCACCATCAACTACTTCCCATTCTTCTGTATATAATTCTTGATCACTATGGTAAGAAGCATTATAACCATCACGACTAGCCATCCTTTTTTCAAGAGCAAGCATATCTGCCGAAGCACCTTCAGGGAAAACTACTTTAGTAGTATTAGCTACTTTAGCAGTTTCAGCTAAACCATATCCAGCAACTGTAAAATTATAACCTGCCTCAGCTGTAAAATCGAAACCATAATATACAGTTGCATTAGTTGTAGTAGCAGCAAGACCATGACCTAATTTAGCAAATAAAATATCCAGTTTAGCTTTAAGTCTAGTCTGAATAGTAAGAGGTGTATCACCAATTTTAACTTGAGTTTCAACTTGATCAAATGGAATACCTAATGTATAAGCAGGTTTCTGTAGTTCCATAGAAATAATACGTACTCCAATAATTCTACCTACATTTGCAGTAACATCAGCAGCTAAAATAATACTAGATGTAGCATTAACGCCTACTGCATAACCTAACTTAACAACTTTAGCTACAGCAGCCACATAAGGATTAACTAGATAACTAAGTTTAAAAGGATTAAGCTTTAAACCTAATTTAGGATTCATGCCTAAACCTCTACCTTGTACAAACTGAATAGCTTGTCCACGATAATCTGCTTTAAAATTAGCAGTAGGAGTTACGACTTTACCGTTAGAGCTAATACAAGCAATAACTTTGTCACCCAATTTAGCATTATCTAACATATCCGAACTATCCGTAATAGTCCCTAATGTTGAACCTGCACTAACAAGTAAATTTTTCATATTTCTAAAATGTTATTCATTAATAATTTTTTCGTTTGCAGATATATTATAACCTTCGTCTTTAAGTATACCTTTTAAATGTAGTACAGCTAATTTAATAACTTCTTGTGGTACTGTTATCTCACACATAGTATTACTGATATGATCAATAAGTCTAGGTCTTTTAATATAATTTAAAATAACAGATACAGGTACAAAATCAGCATTGTAATAAACATTAAGTCTATCTCCAAACAGTTCACAAATAGGATTACTATGACGATTTCTACTAGAATGATAATTATCTAATATAGTACGAACATCACTAGTACTCACTAATTCTAAAGAACGTTGTTGTGTAAAAGAATTTGTAATGGATTTATAAGTAGTAGTACGAGTTGTATAATTAATACCCTCGATAGGTATGTTAGGTGTATCTACAAATAATGTGTTAGGTAAATACATACCATCATAATCCTCATAAAATGTATCATATCCAAGTTGTCTAAGTTTATCTATAATAATATTAATTGCATAAAATTTACCATTATCAGTTTTAACTGTTTGAATATATTTAGTTACATCTATTTGTGAACTACCAGTTCCTAATTTAAGAGAACCTGTAAAAGGATATGTGATCTGACTTAAATCATACAATTTAATTACATTAGTTGTATCTAACAATACCGGTGTCATACCTTGTTTATTATAAGCTATTGCTACTTCCGATGGTATCATTTTAAGATAATCACCAGGAAGTATAGCAAATGCTTTATAACCAAATGTTGAACCATTAGGTCTTCTACAAGATAAACCTCTTTGTACTTTTAAATCTTTAAGATCATCATATCGTTTCTGACTTTCTTCAAATCCTTCACGTTTAATATTCTGTTTAGAACTAGAACGAGTTTCAATAAATTGCAGTACAGCTTCATTAAGTGCTATGTCATAATAATAAGGACTAATAGCTTGTTTACGATTACTATTAATTTGTTGTAATTCATAATCAATAGCAACATGACATTGTTTAACTGTACTATACATAGCTTATCGTTTTAAACTTTTAAACTTAGCTTTTAATGCACTAAGATAAGCTTTATTAGTATCATTACTAAAGTAAGCAATCGCATCATCCATGTTATCTCCTAATACAATTGACGGATCAGTTGCATCAGTAATAATTGAACTAGAAGGAATCTCTACAAGTAAACCTTCATATATATACGATTGAATAGTACCTCTAACTAATAAATTCTTATCTGCAACTGTAGCTAAAAATTCTATAGGTTTATCTGTTGCATATTGAAGTACCGTTGCTTGCGTATCATCTTCTTTCCAATCTGCATTGTTAAATTCTAACCAAGTAGTAAGTTTCTTAGATACACAAATAGCTTCCATAAGTTTCAGAGAATCATCTTTACCTAACATCGTTGCATATGTTTTAATAGCTGATGTAGATTTAAGATTAGCTTCTTTCTTAGCTTTCTTAGCATCTTCTTGATTGTGTAAATAAAATCTTATCTTATTAGATTTATTAACATCTTCTGGATTGTTAGCGACTTGACTTGTCAATAAACAATATCTCCAAGATAAATAATTGGGAATATTAGTAGGTGTTCCATACTGATATAATTCTTCTTCCGATACGTTACGATTACCACTTTTATCTGTACCAAATAAATAATCTACTAGTGCTTTTTCTTTTACTGCATCACTGTCAGTATCTTTAACACCAACTTTTTTAAGTGCACCTTCAATTGCTTTTATACGTTTAACATCGTTCGTATCATGTAGATTGAATCTAAATCCAATATCAAATGTAAGACCAGTAGGTAATACATCTAATGCAAAATTATGCCAATAATTAGAAACCTTAGCTTGCCAATTAACACTTGTATTATCAGGACTAACTCCTAATACTGTAGGTAACAGAACCTTCATTTCTTCTGTCAGACTACATAAAGTATTAACTACAGTTACAGCTGAACCTAACTTCCTAGTATATTCACCCATAGCTTCAAGATTGATTACTTGAAATACTGATGGATTAAGTTTCCAATAAAGTGAAATACTACGTTCTTTTGTTATCATTTGTTTATAAGTTTTAATAGTTACTTTTACACATTAACGATCATCTTCGACTATATATTAGTCAAGTGCTAAATCCATCCAGAAACTAGTAGTAGGATTAAGCATATTAATACCTTGACTACAGAACATTTCATAAGATGCAACGTCTTTCTTAGTAGAAAGAATTTGATTCTGAACAGCACCCCAAGAACCAGGTAGATTAGTAAGACCTTTGTAAACACCTGTAATAGCTTCACGACCTTCTTCACATACTAACTGAATATTACGATCTCCACTATCATTAAGAGAGTGATCAAGGAATACACCTGTATATGAACTTAAAGGTAAACCTTTATACATACGACCATTCAAACGATCTTGTTCAGCACGTAATCCATGATTGAACAGATGAACAGGTTTAACAGTGACAATCTTACCATCAATAGTTTGATACTGATTAAAGTATTTACCATATGACATATATTCACCACCATCTTTTACTTTCTGATCACCAATAGCTTGAAAGTAACCTCTAAATGCAGCATCTTCTTCAATAGCAGTAGAGAACTCACGTGCAAAACCAGTACCTGCATAAAGAATAATTTCAATAGGAGTAGAATCAATACGATTGTCATACAACCTATTAATAGTACTATCAAAACGTTCTAGTGTAAGTTTACTATAAGTATCATAATTACCTACAGATTTCAGAGTATCTTTAATACCTGATCCACGTGGAATAGGTTCGCCTGTCTCAGGATCTTTAAGATGAATAACACCTTTAGCATCACGATTATATTCAGAGAACCATAAATCTTCTTCTAAGAACTGTTTACGATTCATCTCGAATACCTTCATCTCATATGGCATCCATAGATTAGTAGTACCACCACCATCAACATCAAATTCAATGTCTACAACTTTATTAGCAATGTTACCAGAAATAGGTTTACTAAAACGATGGAAACCAAACTGATTAGTAGCTTTAGATGTAGATTGAGCATTACTTCTATTACCATCTGATTTACTAGCAGCAACAGTAGGTGCACCAAGTACCCAAAACTTACCTGCTTCAAAGTTCTCTAGTGGAATAAATTCATTAGCATTACCACCCTGTAATTGGAAACGATAAATAAATGTATTATTAGACGTAGGTTTACCTTCACTTTGAATACGAATTTGATGTTCACCATCAGGAGATAAAGCACCATACTGATAGATGAACCAAGCATCTTTCATTTCTACTTCAAATTCAGTATAACCAAGTCCGGGTTTAGTAGTAGTACTAACTAATCTCACGACTTGTGAAGTATGACGCATACGACCTGCTACATTCCAAATGTATTGTGTATCTACACCATTCAGAGCCTTCTTAGGACTAATAGCATTGTTACCTTCAGTCATAGATAACAAAGGAAACTTGTCAGAATCTTTACCCCAAAGATATGTAAGATTCTTATTAAGTGTAACAGGATCAACTATGCCAAAATTCAAAAGCATATTCTCATCACTGTACGTAGAACTGTCGTATTTAACGACACCAATTTCTCTCATAGTAACTTAATTTTTAAATGATTATTTTAGAGGAGTATTTACATGAACTTTTCCTGTTACTACGTTAGATTTAATAACTATCTTACGTTGATCTCCAGTGCCAGCTTTTATTTTAAGTACATTATCTTTACGAATTGCAGACTTAGTAAGTTGTGAAATATCATTACCAAGAAGATTACCAATATATCTAAGTACTAATTCAGATTTATCATTAGTACGATTAATATCATCTAGTTGTGCTTGTGTATAAACTACACCATGATTTTCAGCAACAGGTACGGATATATAATCAAATATCTGTTTGCGTGTAGCAACTATAACTTTACCATCTTTACCTTTAACTTTTAAACCTTCTAAGGGAATAGATAAATCTCCAATTTTACCTGTCTTAACAACTATATCATAAACAGAATCTTTAACATCTAATATTACTTCTTTGCCATCCTCTGCATAAGCAACTCCATAATATTTATTTTCAGCTTCTGCTTCAGCCTGAATAACAGCTTGTGATTCTGCTTGTTTAGCAGTAACAATTTTACTCTGTGATGTACTAAGGAAACTTAAAGCTTCTGTAGCATCTACCAATAGAGATTCATCATTCTTACTAAGATCGGCATAACGTTTAGCTTTCGCAGGTGTATTACCTTTTTCTAATTCAGCTTTATAAATAATGTCATATAGTTGATCTGTATTATCTGCTACCAAAACAACTTTAGAATAATCTACATGATTAGTAAATCCATCAAATGTACCATATGTTTGTTTATATACAAAAGCATCATATAAGTCAGGATTCGATTCAAAGAACTTTTCAATAGCTACTGTCTGACCTTCTTTAAGACCTAATGCTTTAATGTCTGATTCACGTTTTGCAAGACCTTCGAGTGTAAGTTCATATGTAATCTTTTTACCAGTTTCATCTAGTACTTCAATACCTGATGTTTTTTCTAGTAACTCAATAGTCATATCATCATCTGCACCTTCTTCTAATGTTACTAGTTCGGCTTTAGTATAAACTACTTTACCATCTAGTGTAGCATTACCTTCTGCATCTACAACGTATTTTACATCTTTACCATCAGCATTAATAATCAATTCATTAGGTTCATCATCAACAACAATTTTAGCATCTTCGATAGCTTGTAATCTATCTATTTCTGCTAGACGTTCAATTTCAAGTTCATCTGCTGTCTTAACAACTTTATCTTTTGTATCATCATTTACAGGTGCATCACCTTGTAATGGTGTTCTAACTTTTAGTGCCATAATATCTATTTATTAATTGTGTTATAATTCACTTATTAACTTTGTCAAATGTAATCAATATACCTTATATATAGGTATAATATTAGGTAGGTGGATCTCTGCCCAATAATGTATCCCGCACGTTTGTCATCGTGTAGTTGGTTTAGGTTTATTTGCTATCTTCTGTTTAAGTGCATGTTCTTTATTAAACTTAGTTTCAGCAAATGCTTGTTTACGTTCTGCTAGAGCTTGCTTCTGATCTGCTATAACTTTCTTAGTAGCTTCTACAGCATTAGTATCCATTTCAGTACCACTTACATATCCGTTACCATTCGTATCTTGAGTCATACGAAGTTCCCATTCAGCGAGTGTACGATCTGTTTCAAGTAAAGCTACATCTATATTATTCTGCCATGTACCATCTACTTCATAACGTTTAGCATCCAATTCAAGCTGTTTAGTCTGTTGTGCTACCTGTTGAACCTGTATGTTATTTTTACCTTCAATGTCCTTCATTTGTAGTTCAAAATCACGTTTAGCCTTAGCTGCATCTTTAACTAATTGTTTGAGTTGGGATATGTTCTTATTAGTAATAGCTTCAACTGCTATATCTTCATTACCATTTTGTGCAGCAGCAAATGCAACTTCTTTAAGTTGTTTAGCCATAGCATCTAGTTCATTACTATTTCTAACAAATACACCAAGATTCTGACTAAGATGATTCTCACCATCTACTTTAACATATACTACTTCATTAGTATTAGGATCTACGAAGCTACCTTGTTTACCATCTAACCAAGCTACTTTAGAATAATCTAAATTAGCCATATAGTCACGTTCTCTAAAATTATTAAATATTTCAAGATGCCATACACTACCAGTTAGAGCTTGATTATAACTATACTCTGTAACAGCTTTACCTGCTTGACCACCTTTATCAGCACCTACTCTAGCGTTATTCATATTAGATACTTCCCAAGCATCTGCTTTAAGTCTAGCTAGAATACCATCTATAATCTGAACGTATTGTACAATAGCTTGAGTTGCTACTTCTTTAACACCGTTAGCAACATTAGCATTTGCTGTATCGTCATAAGGTAATGTACCATCTTTGTTAGCTTGATCTAAACGTTCTTCTGTAGTCATTTCATCTGTATCTGATAAAAGACTTTCAGGTAACATTATCCAAGACTTAAACTTAGCAATAGCACGTTCTTGTTGTAATGTATATATACGATATAATGCAAGATAAGGTAATACTCTATATGGTATAGGAGCTTTTTCATTATCTTTCATTAGATAACTAATACCATTATAAGGGTTCTTACATATAGAACTATCATTAAACTTCTCACGTTGTACTTCAATAGGTCTAGGTTTAATATATATACCTGTATCCATTGGACCTATTCTATAACTTTCCCAAAACTGATTAATATGATCCCATTTAATATCTATATCGCCAGCTTCACTATCAAATTCATAATCAGTATCAACTTCCATTTCTTCTACTTTACCACTAGGAGCCATAAATGTAAGTATACCTACTTTGATAGGAGTTTTATAAACAGCATGATATATTTCAGTACACCATAATTTATCTGTAAATGATTTACGAAAACTACCACTTTGACGATTAATGTTACGTTGAGCAAAATCATCTAGTTGCATTATCATCTCAAAATCTACTATAGCAGTATTGTTACCTGTACGAGTATTATTAAGAGTAGTAAGATATTTCATTTCCTTTTCAGAAAGTTCTTCTCTAAATCTATCTATAACTTGTGGTAAACTAAGTTTATATTTACGCATACCAAAGTCATCATCTTCTACAAATTGATTACCACTAGGAACTCTAAAATATTCTAGTGGACTAATGATATCAAAATTAACATCATTCTTATGTACTTCACGATATGAATAAACTTCTTCACAAGCCCACCAATAGAAATATGCCTGTATATATTTACCTTTAGCATCAACTAAAGCATTGAGTAAATCTAAACGTTTCTGTCCATCTATAACTTGATCATCTGACCAATCTTCTGTAGCAGTAGCTAACCATTTATCTATGTCAGGTACTTCTTTAGATTCTTTACCTGTTTCAACACCTTTAGCATTAAGTTCATTTACTAACTTCTGCATAAGCATCTCATAGACCTTCTCACCTATCTTAGCATTACGTTTAAGTACTACATCAGGATCATTAGCGAATACTTGATAGTTATGATATGCACCAATAAATTCACCCATGTATCTATCTTTAATAGGTTTAAGAAAGTCTACATCTCTAATAGTACCAGGCATATCTTCTTTCTTACCTTGTGCTGTATTATATGTAGCTAGTACATATTTATAAGTAGCTTTATCTACTATACCATTAGCAGCATCTAAATACTTTTGAACGTCTGACTTATTACTAAAACTTGAAGCAAGATCAATAACAAAATTTGTCATTTCCATACCCCATTTCTTATCAGTCATTTTAAAGTTAGAACTAACGTATTGATCAGGTTGTTGTACCATCTGTATATTATGATTTTGAGTTTAAACGATCAGCTAATCTTTTAGTATTAGTAGTACCTCTACTTTCTAGTTTCTTTTGATTAAGTAATGTATCTTTACGAAATTCATACATAGCTACAATAGCATCACTAATACGATCAAAGTTATCAATACTATTATAACGTTGGGCTTCTAGGCAAAGTCCTACAGAGTATGTATCTTGTAATCTATAAATAGGTGATCCATCATCAGTACGTCCTATAATTTCATATAGATAATCTCTAAACATACCTAGACCTTCAATCTTAGTATCACCATCACCTATCACAATACCATAAGGAACGTTTTGTCTATTAACAATACTTCGATCTGTAAGTGCAGTAGGGTCTTTCATAAGTTTATTACGATAACCCCATGTTTTAAAGTTATTAATAGTTTCACCTGTACCAGCTTCTATAAGAACTCCACAATTCCATCTAGTTAAAGCTTTAAGAAGTTCTCTATCATTGTCTGCCATAGAATCTAATCTACCACAATATTCTGCTACAATACGTTTACCTCTATAAGGAGTATATTTATTATTATACATCCATATCTTAAAGCTATACAAAGAATGTTTACCTGTAACTTCTTTAGATAGTTTATCAACTTTGTAAGGGTCTAGTGAAGCAAAGTATAAATCTTTAGGTATCTCACCATCTACATGAAAAGGTGGATAGTATTCTCTTACGCATCCATGCACATCTGTTTTATTATTATGCGGAACATCCATAATATATTCATGAAACTTGTGATCTTTAAATATATTACGTTGTATACATTCTGTTCTATTAATAAAACGTGTTTTACCATCTTCTACAATATACCAACCATCTTGATAAAACTTAGTATTAGGATCAGTAAGTAAATTATTAACATGAACATTCAATTCAGGAGTAGCAAATAGATTTTCAGTTGTATTAATAAATGCTTCTGCTGGAGTATTAGCACGTTGAGCACAATATATAATATACTCATAACTATCTTTAAGATCTTTAGCTCTAAGTTTATCTTTACGATCCCATAGAAATGCATCAAAAAGTAAACTATTAGCTTGCCATATATATGGTTCTAGGTTCCAAATCTGTGGAAAGAAAAAACCACATACTTGATGTCTACTATCTTTGTCCCAAACATTCTCAAAAGGTAACATACTGTTCTTACTAGGATTAAAAAAACAATCCATAAAAGCTTTCCAGTTTGCACCTTTAGTTCCACCTGTACCATATACACGAATAGTACCTACTACAATAGCACCTGATTCAACATTCGATAGAGTAACATCTAAGGCTTTTTGTAGATTAGGTGATTTACCACTTTCCTCAAAGTCAATCTCAATAGCTTTCTTACCTACAGCAGCGGATTCATTACGACCTATAGCAACACTTAGTAGTTTACTTCTATATCCAAATTTCTTATTACCTTCATTCTTCTTCTTATATCCTAGTTCAATAGATTCCATACTTTCGGATATATAACCACGTCTCCAATAAGTATTAGTTTCTAACCAATCTAGATTCTTTTTAGCCATATCAGTTGTAGCTTCAGGATCAGTCAGATAATCTATTATATCTGCTGCTAGTACAACTGTAACACCTTTATTAAGATTAAGTGTATTTGCGGCTTGACTCCCACGTTTATAACTAAAACCTTTACGTCGAGCTTTAGCTTTAGCTAGATGATATTTGTTATTACCTATAAATTCATCTATCTTAAAATTCCAATAATCACCATCCCAAGAACGTGGAAAACCCGGAACAGTTTCAACTTTATATAAACCTTCATTATCTAACTTCTTACGTTCTTCAGAATTAGGTGTGCGTTCAATACGACCATAGTTAAGATAATTATAATGATCACCTGTTATACGTAGATCATGCAGTAATTCTTTTTGACGTTCATCAGTAGTTCTAGCATCAAAGTATTCATCTATATCTTTATAATATAGTTTACATTTAGCTACTGCACCACGTTTACGTCTAGTAGTTTCACGTTTCCAAAACTTATTATATTCAGGACTACCTACTTGTGCTTCACAATAAGTACCAAATTTCATAAAGTGATCAGCAGTTCTACTAAATATATCTGTATTAATAAACACAAAATTCATATTCATAAGAACACCACCACTATTTCCTAGAAGAAAATCATTATCTACATCACGATGATTACGACCTGTTCTATCATTGAACACATCAACCATCTTAATATATTTTGATTTATCTTCTAGGATATAATCTATAAAAGTATTATCTCCAGGTCTATAATCAAATGTTTCAGTCCTCCATTCTATCGTCTTCGTCAGAGCCTTCAGATTCAACATCGCCATTTCCGTCAAGGCTGTCTGTATAGGCTTTACCTCCACGTTCGATAACGGTTCCTTTACTTGAGATATCATATTCTTTTCTTAGATCTAATAATGTACGTACTTTAGTAGGTATACTTGCAGACATAGTAGTAATCTGTGTAAGTAATCCTATTAGTTTAGCAATATCTTCATCTGTACCAGAAGCTTTATCAATTATATCTTCTGCTTTATCTGTCATTTGTACTATACCACTTGCAGCAATTTGAAGTGATCTAATACTACTATCTATAAGTTTCTCTATTACACCACCATTAAGTTCATCATATACTTTAGATATAGCTATCTTAATAAATGTATCAGGTTTATAATCGGGATGTAGATTACTATTCTTAACAGCATGTGAATGAGCTTCTTTCTTAGATAGACCATTCATAATACAGTAACCTTCACGATTAGATAAGAAGTCTATATACCTAAATTCTTTATGAGCAAATGCTTTATTATCTGTTTCATCACGTTTATAAATAATAGCAAGTTCTTTATATTTAAGTATCTCGCTAACATTAAGAGTAAGTGTATTACCCGTTGTTTGCCATAAGTGAATCATGGCCAAATAACTTCCCAATCAGTAGCAAGTATATCTTCTTGACTTGCTATCCAACCATTAATAATATACTCATCTGTTATTTTCATACATATACATGGTGCAAATGTAATTTGTCTATTATTTGTAAATACTCTATTATCATCACTTATACTTAAATCTACAAGTTGTTTATAATAATCTTTAAGTGATTTAGGTAATGATTCAATATTATTTATAACAAAATTAAAAGACAAATTATCTTCTGGTCTCATGAAAATAAATGTACATTCATTATTCCATTTTTCACGAATAACTAAACTACCTTTTTTAATTGCTTCAATTGCTTCTCCAAAATTCATAATATTAAGTATTAAATTAATTTATATTTTAAGTCTTTTACAAATCTCTTTAGTTAAATATCCAGTTAAATAAGCATATGGTTCATCACTAACAGCTAATTTTAATTTACCACCAAGTGTATTCATTATATATGTAACTGTATGAAATATCTCATGCGATATAGTTTCAAGCATACTATATTTATCTTCTTGATGGGTTAATCGTATTACACTTTGATTAGATGGTAATAAAAAATATCTACCTCTACATGTATTACTCATAGGAAATAAAGGTTGACATTCTGCTTTAGTATTACCATATCTAACAAATCTATCTAAAAGTACTTTATCAGTTTCATCTATAGATACCATAACATCAAAAGGATATATTATTAAAGGTATAATAAAGTATGTACCTTTCATTTGATGAATATTAAACCTGTTACTACTAATGTAAGTGTACCTGTCGTAGTAAACCAGAAGTTACGTGATTTCCTTAGTTTATTAGTCGCATTAACGTTCTTATTAGCTAAAGTTAATAGTTCCTGTAATCGCTTCTGTTGATCACTGTTAAGACTGTTTGAAGTTGCTAATTGCATCTTATAAGCATCTATAATATTGTCTTTAGATTTAACTAAACCATTATTAATACTATTAAGTTCTTTATAATATTCACCTTCTTTAAATATTAAAGCTATCTGTCTATTTTCATTAAATGTATAACCAACAAGTGTGTCATTCTTTATTATGAATTTTACTTGTGATATACTTAGTAATGGAATCATTAGAAATAATATAAGGATTGCCAAATTCTTTAACATCGTGTACATATTTAATATCTTTAATTTGTTTAACTTTAATTAATGAATCTATAGTAAGTTGTTGTTTACTTATCTTCTCAATAGCAGCATTATAATCATGTTGATATACTATAAACTTATCACGCCATTGATCTGCTTCAATCTGATATGTTTTATCTCGCTTATCTATAAAGTAAAATAATAGGAACAGTACAACTAGTAGTACACCTACTCCATAAACATATAATTTATATTTAGTCCAAAGTTCTTTCATAGCATATTTTCTGTTAAAAGTGTGTAACTAAAATGTCTATTACCATATAGTACAGAACGTTCTACTAATGGTATAAACTCATTATCATATTTATTACAATCAGTATGTACTTGACAACCTGCTCCATAAACACCTATCCATTTACTTATAATACCTTTAGCGGCATGATGCATATTAATACCAAATAAACCTTCATCTACTGAATCTTCTTTAAATGTTTTAAATTCATCTAATGTAGCATCTCTATAAACTTTAATAGGTTGCACTTGTACTAATGCTTTATGATTATCTCTATTCTTGTGATATCCAAAATTCCATACATCTATATATTGTCCTGATTTAACTATAGCTGTACCTTTAGGATTAATAGGTTTAAGTAAATAAAAGTCACTAGGATCTGTAGTAATAACAAATTGATTATATACCCAAGTACCTTTATCATTCTTATAAAATATAAAACAAGTATCATTAAATTCTCTAGTATTCTTATCTTCTGATCTAACACCCCAAATGTTAAGTTGATAAGGTTTACTAAATATTTGATACTTCTCTCTACTAGCAATAGCTAGACATTTGCCAACATCAATTGTAGCTTTCATGAAAATAATGTTTTAGTTGATTGTATAGAACGTGAATGATCTGTAAGCATATTCTCAACATCTTGTTTAAGATAAGGTATTTTATAAAACTTAACTTCTTCTACTTCATTACCATTAGCATCATATGTCTTTTCAAGTGTACGTATATGACAAAGTATAAGACCTATAAGTTTCAAACCAAATGTTTCTACAAGATAAGCATAAGTAGATAGTTGCATAGCATAATGATTACCTACACTATCTACTAATTTATTAAGTGGATATGCAAAGTAATTATCTTTATTAATCCATTTATCTAGATTAAGAGTAGCATCTAAATTCTTCTCATAATAACCACAATCAAAATGTAATGGTGCTTTATTAGTTTTCCAATCTAATATATAAAATTCACCTGCATCATTAACAAGTAATATATCTATCAAACCACTAATAAGAAATCCTGTATGATATACACCTATCTCTGCATATATCTTAAAACCTTTACCAACAAGATCTTTAATAATACCATAAATAGTAGGATACTTAATATCAATACCTGTTTTACTAAAGTACTTTAAAGTAAGTTTACCGTATTTATGTTTCTTAATAATATCATCTATAGTATAGATACGATCATTAACAAATCCATTAGCATTTTTCTTATAGTTATTAGAACTCTTAACTGCATCTTCAAGTGTATTGTGTTTAACTGTACCTTTAGCACATGCTCGTTCTGTTTCAGTAGCCCATTCAAATATAAGTTGTTTAGCAGATTTACCACGATATAAAAGATATTTAGGATGTTGAGACATACGACCTATACGTTCACATGCTTTAGCTATTTCCTTAGTCTTAAATTCTTCTGTATATTTACCTACAACTGTAGTAGTACTAGTATAGTGTTGATCGAGATCATCTTTATACTTATGTGCTTCTTCATTAAAATATAGTATTCTACCTTTCGGTACTAGTTCGGTTAAGATTGACATGAAGTGTTTTATTACGATTATTATTAGCTCCACTTGTAGCACGTTCTAAATATAAACGTTTAATTTCTGCTATAACTTCAGCATGTGTTTTAGGATCAAGTTTACAAGGTTCCATTCCTGTAAGTCTAGCTAAATCCATCTTAGCTTCTTTAATATAAAAGACACCAAGTTTAGGTACAAATATCTTTTCATCTAATGAATGGAAACCTTTAGTTATACTTAAAGATTGACTTCTCTCAAATACTTTAACTAAAGTCTTTAAATCAGAAGAACTTAATCCTTCAAACTCAGCTAACCAATTACGTTCTTCTAAGCTCAAATTATTAAGTTCTTCAAATGCTTGAGGAATATCTTTAATAACTTTATTTTCTTGTTGAGGTGTCATTAAAGATATAGGTATTAAAGTTCTACAATTACATCTGTATCTGTAGCCATAATATCACCTTCGTTAATAAGATAATATTCGTACATTGTATATACTTTAGCTAAATCTATTTTCCGATCTGCTTTATCACTTTCATTAAGTACTAATACTCTAACATTTTTATTAGCAGGATTTAAAGATTTAGCAATACTTGCAACTGATTTATCATTACCTGTAATAACAATAGGTTGTAAACTAAAACAATTAGCTTTAGTTATAATAGCTATTCCGATATCATATCTAGGTAATGTAGTTTCACCATAACCTACAATAACTTTTTCAATAGCTTGAACATTACCGAGTGCATCTTTATTAGTAATAATCATTCCTTTGGCTTCATACTTATATCTAACTAATAGATTATTAAGTACAGGTTTAACATGATGTAAACTCTTAGCTTCTCTAATAACTTGTGATTCCATAATAGTATTTATATATGTATTAGTAATTACTTATGGGTACAAATATATCATATAGTATTGTATATACCAAATATAATGAGTATCTTTATTGCTTTATTATATAGATACAAATTATAAAAATACTACACATAGATGTAAAGGTATTAATAAAGATACTCCTAAACGTACCTATAAATGTTTTGCGGAAGGCATTGTAAAATATAATAAATTACCTATAAATTTATCTGCAAAATATTTTATATTTGTTGTAAAATCGTATTATATTTTTACTATAATTTTATGTATATTTGAAGATATAATTGAAGATATATGTATAATAATTTTAACAAATTATTACTTTTAAGGGTCTATCATCGTAATCTAAAATATAGAAATTCTTTTTTAATCTCCAAATAATTATAGTTAAAATAAATTAAATTTAACATTTATTAACATATAGATACTATACTCGTAACTACAACTCATAGTATAGATTTTGATATACCTGATAATATACCTACAAATATAATAGATTTTATACCTACTCCTACACCTACTACGATACTTATAGATATTCTTATTGAGCTACTGTACTTCCCTGTAGGTAAGGAGGTTGAAGATTACGGCTCGATTGTCGCATTACACTTGGTATTACATATTTCAATCATTTAATTAAACATTTTAAATTACACGTTATGAACAATTCAGAATCTATTATTAAAGAAGAAGTTGTTGAAGTTCCTATGAATTATTATCTTAAATTTGATAGAAGTCCTTTTGATAAAGGTAATCCTTATTTTGTATGGTTATCTATTACTAAAGAAGCTTATTTAGAATTAAAACATTTTATAGAAAGATCTGATACACATGAACTGCTAGTTACTAATCATACTATTAATTTATGGGGTCGTTTAACAGATGTACCTATACTTACACATAATGAATCTGTTCAAGAAATTATAGATACTAATAAGTTATTACCTAAATCTAATGTAGTTGTTAATACTCCACTTGGTCATAAAGATATTAAAATAGAAGATGTACCTATAGAAGAATCTATTGAAGATTACAAACTTAGAGTTAAAGATGCAATAGATAATATTATACTTAATGAAACTTATTATACAGATAGACCTGGTGAACTTCAGTTGTTACTTAAATCTCTTACTATTAAAAAGTTAGTATAGGTTCTAAATCATTGACTTATAAATATCTTAATATGGAAGCTGAACGTATACAAATAATAGTTAATAAACTATCAGATGCTTATATAGTTTATACAGATAGTATGAATAAAGCATTAGAAGGTGTTAGTGAATCTGAACTTAAACAAATAACGGCATCTTATAAATGTAAAACTTTTGGTAATTTTGGTAAACCTATTGATCAAGAACCTCATACAATTGAAGAAGTATCCGCTAAACTTACTATGTTACTTAATATGGGTATTATAAAACAATAAATTATGGAAGCTGAACGTAATACATTTGAAGAACTTAATGAATCTGATAAGGAAGATATTAAATTTACTATGATTAATGGTAATATGTATTGGTATTATCCTACTGTTAATCCTATAAATATTGAATATCATAAATTAATAGATACACCTATTAGAGTAGTTACTAAAGAAGATTTTGAAGCTGCTCTTAAACGTCTAGAAGATGCTCATATTAATTATAAGAATCTACCTAATGTAAATGATATTAAAGATGTCTATATAACTATATAATATTATACCTAATGACACTAGATTGGATTGATCAAATTTGTGAAGCTCTTAAAGAAGTAATTTATACATTTAAAAATATGGAAACAATAGGTAATAATTATTGTGATTGTGGAACAAGTAGAGAAGTTAATATTATTAACGGTAAATATATATGTACAATATGTAATAAATCATTAATGAATCTTACTATAGATCAACTATATAGTAAAGATACTTTATTTGGTGAACCTATATATGAAGAAGCTGGTAAATTTCCTAAATTTATTATAGGAGTTGATCCTTATAACTCTACAGATTCTTCTAAAATTATTACCGCTAATTTAGTTAATGATGAATATGTATATGGAGTATCTAAGTAAAATAAGTATATGAATTTTTCTGATAATTTTGATATAGTTATTGATTCTTCTGCTATATATCGTAAAACTATAGTTTGTAAAGTTAATATTGCTAGTATAGATGTGTATGTTAATATGGAAGTAGCTGATCATATGAATGGTAGTAGTCTAGTACCATCTAGTGAAACAGACCCATCACTTATCGGGGTAGAAGACCCCCCACTTGATTTTGGAGAGATAGATAAATTTACTACATAGTACAGTTTAATTAATTGTATTACTAAATGTAAAAGTCTATTAATCTGAAACGAATACAAATACTTAATACAATGCCGAAATTAGAAAGTATTGCACCTATTGCAAATCAAACAGCTTTAAATACTTTAATTACTAATGCTCAACTTAAAGTAGCTGAAATAGTTTACAAAGAGTTGGAAGTATTAAAAGTTGAACAAGGTATTGACAAAGGTACACATATCTTAAGTAATGATTACTTTGTTATCAATGCACGTGATAACGTTACAGGTGCTAAATGTGATTGTTTTGTTAATAGTTCACTATTCTACGAACGTTTGAATAAAATTATTCCGGTTGGTAGTTATACTAATTTGAATGTTTTGTTTAAAGGTAGTTTTGTAGATGAAACTTTTGGCTTTATTAATCCTGAGACTAAATTACCTAAGGCATTCACTAAAGTAGGCTTTAATGTACTTGATACAATTAGTGTAGTTAGCGGTAAGGATGCTGAAAAGGTACGTAACATGAAAATTGATAGTAAACAAACTACTTTTGATTTCGCTGAAATGTTTGGACGTGAATATAATCCAATGAATGAGGAAGACAGAGCAGCTTTTCTTGAATTGAAACGTGCAAGTAAATAATAATATTATACTAATGGGACTAACAATCCTATTAGTATTTTTTTAAGATGCACTTGTAATATTGCGAACACTTATAATATACACACTTATAATATATACACGTAAAAATAAATAAGTTATGAGAGATATAATTAATATTTTAAATAAGATCTATAAAGTTCTTATATTTATTGCTATAATTACAGTTGCTAATTGGATACTTAATTGCTCTTTATTACTTAATTCTATTTAAGCTATGAAAGGCACACTACAAGAAGCATTAGATAGTGCTAGAGAAGCTCTTAATGAGTTTATTAATAACCCTCAAGAAGATAATGGTAAAAGTACAGGTGAAGGTAAAACTATTATTGGTACACCATTTGATGAAGATACTAAAGGTAATGGTAAAGATCATTATAAAGCTATTGCTACATGGAAAGAATTACCTACTACTATTAGTACAAATGTCGGTATTGGTAAAGATATTAAATTAAATGATGATGCAGGTCCTTGGCCAAGTGCAATTGCAGATCTTGCTAAAGGTTATGTAAATACTAGTATTATTACTATAAATGAGGATATTGTTGAATATGGTAGAGAATATGATCCTGCTAGTCATGTAATAGATGTTTGGGCAGGTGTAATTGAACATTTTGATGATAATGATCGACCTACTAATGAATTTACTATTGTTAAAGATTGTAATACATGTTTAGCAGATAATTGTGACAGTTGTAATTTAGAGTAATAGTAAGTGTTGGAGTAATAGTACCAGCTCCGCAATCACCATTTACAACCATATTACCACAACATCTAAATCCTTCTCTAATTAACTATCCCGAAGTTATGCAATCATCTATAACAGTTTCAACAGTTTCAACAAGTATTTACAATAAACATTCACTAAAAGCTATTCAATTAGATAAATCAATACTATCTATAAGATCTTTACATACATCTGAAAACATATACAATGCTTGTAAGTTATGTATAACACGACAATGTATAGCTTGTACATATTGGTAATCTTTACAAATACATTTATTATAATGATACACATAATTACATATTTATTTAAATACTTAATAGTATTTCCATTCTTAGCAATAGCTTATATTACAATATCAATTACAGCTTTATTATTATGAGATAAATCATATTTAGCATTAGCTACTGATATATTCAATAAAATAAATATACTTATGGGAATAGATT
>Ga0209511_1000128_pt1 | contig 98226 bp, 80 predicted proteins | sample SSSSmetaG_FD_184141 | JGI IMG/M metagenome (GOLD analysis project Ga0209511, IMG submission 184141) | Glacier valley bacterial and archeal communities from Borup Fiord, Nunavut, Canada, to study Microbial Dark Matter (Phase II) - ​SSSS... | ecosystem: Environmental > Aquatic > Freshwater > Ice >... | reverse complement strand
GCAGAATAAGTTTAACTATATGATGTGGATAACTTACCTGAAAAATCATAGAATGGCGGATAGATATCTACAATTGCTGATTTGTGTGAAAACAGGAGAACTTAAAGAAGTTTACCTTTCAGAGCTGTCTTTTAATTTAGACACTTGACAAAATACATTACCTTTACTATCATAATAATATTTGCTAATAAAATCTATGGGCAAATAATGGGGTATAATGGAGGAGTGTACAAATGGAAAGTTTAACAAAAAACAAGCAAACCAACGACAATCTAACAAAAATGATAACAGCTGCCTTTGGGGAACAAGTTCAAATAGGGGATGGAGTGGCTGATGTTAAAATCAAGGAGTTAAAGGAAGGATTTTTTAATGTAGCTTATGATATTAAGCTATCAAATAAATCAGTTATTTTAAAAATTGCACCGCCAGTAGCTTCCAACATCATGTCATATGAAAATAATATGATGGAGGCAGAAGTAAAAACCATGCAAATGGTGAAAGAAAAAACGAGTGTTCCGGTTCCAGCAATATTATATTATGACAATACACATACTATCTGTGCAGCAGATTATTTCTTTATGGAAAAGCTAGATGGAAACAACTTTTTTCTAGAGAAAGATAAGATGCCATTCATAGATCAAGAAAGTATCCTAGAAGAAATAGGCCGTTACAATGATGAGATGAATCAGATTACAGGAAAATCTTATGGCTATTTCAGTCAAATGGAGAAGCACGGAAGTAACTGGGAAGATGTTTTTGCAAATATGATTGAGACTGTATTGCAAGACGGCGAAAGGATTAAAATCGACATAGGAACCTCCTATGAGGAAGTTCGTATGATAGTGGAGAAAGCAAAAGGAGAACTGAAGGATCTTACATCCCCGAAACTGGTTCATTGGGATCTATGGGAAGGCAACGTATTTGTAAAGGATGGTAAAATTACGGGTATTATTGATTTCGAACGTTCTTTATGGGGTGATCCACTCATGGAATATTATTTCCGTGCTCATAGTACAAATGAAAGTTTTACACGTGGATATGGCGAGGATTTACGCAAGAAATATCCCAAGAAAGCATATCTCTATGATATATACCTTTACCTAATTATGACAATCGAAACAAAGTATCGTTGTTATCCGGATGATGGCCAATATAATTTCGCATCGGCAGAATTAAGGACCGCAATGGAGCATTTAAAAAAGTTACTATAAATTAAGACTAAATATTAGTTTTCAACTGTACAGACAAGAGAGGATACTTAAGATTATGACAGAACAATTAAATGGATTTATTGAATGGTTTGATGGTGTGGTTTGGGGAATACCCCTAATCGTATTGATTATGGCAGTCGGAATTTACTTAACGCTACGATTAAAAGTGCTACAGATTTTTCATTTACCGAGAGCACTTAAATTTATGGTAAAAAATGAAGAGGGAGGCACTGGAGAGGTTTCAAGCTTTGCTGCCCTATGTACTGCTTTGTCGGCTACGATTGGTACAGGAAACATTGTTGGAGTTGCAACTGCTTTAGTAGCAGGCGGCCCGGGAGCACTTTTTTGGATGTGGATTGCCGCATTCTTTGGAATGGCGACAAAATTTGCAGAAGGTGTTCTGGCTATTAAATTCAGACACATAGATGAAGAAGGACATGTACTTGGAGGACCTTTCTATTATATTGAAAAGGGAATGGGCGTTCGTTTTAAGTGGCTTGCGAAAATGTTTGCATTTTTTGGCATGTGTGCAGGACTCTTGGGCATTGGAACATTTACCCAAGTGAATGGAATATCATCAGCAGTAGAAAATTTCTTTGCTTCGGAAAGTTCAAATACAGTTCAGATATTTGGGAATGCGTATTCCTTTGCAGTTGTGATTACAGGAATCGTGGTCACAGTTTGTGTTGCCTTAGTGCTAATTGGTGGTTTAAAGAGAATTTCAGGTTTTGCTCAGATTGTTGTTCCCTTTATGGCAATTGTCTATGTTGCGATCTGCTGCATATTACTTGCTAATAATTATAAAGAAATTCCAAGAGCGCTTAAGGAGATTTTCGAAGGAGCATTTGGTATTCATGCAATAGCAGGTGGAGCCTTGGGTACCATTGCTGTAGCAATGCAAAAAGGAATAGCAAGAGGTATCTTTTCGAATGAATCTGGTCTTGGTAGTGCCCCAATTGCAGCAGCTGCGGCACAGACAAAAGAGCCGGTACGCCAAGGTCTTGTATCCATGACAGGAACATTTATTGATACAATTATTATTTGTACGATGACAGGACTTAGTATCGTTGTTACTGGTACTTGGAATATTGGGCTTGAGGGAGTCGCTGTAACTGCAAGTTCATTTGAAACGGGTCTTCCCTTTGCACCGTGGGTTTCTTCGTTACTCTTAATGATCTGCCTGATATTTTTTGCGTTCACAACAATTATCGGATGGAATTACTATAGTGAGCGTTGTTTGGAATACCTTACGGGTGGAAATCAAAAACCAATCAAGGTGTTTCGCTGGCTTTATATTCTGGCTGTTTTTATTGGTCCATATATGACAATACAAGCTGTTTGGAACATTGCAGATATTTTTAATGGGTTGATGGCGTTTCCTAATTTAGTTGCCCTAATTGCATTAAGCGGTGTTATAATTAAGGAGTCACAGGATTATTTTAAAAGAACAAGTAGATAACGAAGGAAAAGAATCGAGGCTGTGGGCATGAAAATATTAATATCAGGAGCAGATAGAGGACTAGGATTTGGTATGGCAGAGCGTCTTCTAGAAAAAGGGAATACGGTATATGCTGGACAATATTTGAAGGCATGGAAGGATCTAAAGGACTTACAAGAGAAATATCCAAGTAGTCTTTATATCATTCCTTTGGATGTTGCTGACATCCAAAGTGTAGAAAATGCAAAAAAAATGATGGGGGAGACTACAAGTTTCTTAGATATGATAATATGTAATGCTGGTATATTTGAAAAAATGCAAAACACGCCGATGAAAACTGATTTTGATCAAATGATGAGCATATATAATATTAATTCCATGGGTGCAGTCAGAATAGTAGAAAGCTTTTATCAGATGATGAGTGAAAGTAAAGTTAAAAGATTTAGCTTTGTTTCCTCAGAAGCAGGAAGCATTACGGCCGCCAAACGCGTGGATACTTTTAGCTATTGTATGTCGAAAGCAGCACTTAATATGTATGTTAAATTAATTTATAATCGATTACATCCTACGGGTTATAGTTTTAGATTATATCATCCGGGTTGGATTAAATCCTATATGTTAGGTGCTTTATCTGAACAAGGTGAGTTATCAATTCAGGAAGCAGCAGAACTTGCATTAAATTATTTCTTAAGTGAAGAGGTAGATGAAAGTAAGTTGGTTTTATATGGTTATGATGGCGAGATATTTGATTTTTGATCAAGCTTTTATAGGTAGCAGAGGTATAAGGATTATTTGTTTTGAAGTAGATCCATAGATATATGAAAGGTATGGGTATGAAAATGAATAATAAAAAGAAGATACTTGTTTTGGGTGATTTTACATATGTTAGGTGGCATTCCATGAGGGAATTGGAAGAGACGTTTGGTAATATGTTAAATCCTTATTATGAAGTAATATTTAGTGAAGATTATACAGATTTAAGTACGGAGATACTGGAAGAATATGATCTTTGCATTAATTATATTGACAATTGGGAAGACCGTGGCACGAAACAAGCGGCAGCTGCGTTAGGCAATTATGTGCATAAGGGTGGTAAATTACTAACGTTGCATACCGGAATCATCCTTAAGACAGCACCAGAATTATTAAAGATGCATGGTGCTACCTTTACCGGACATGAAGAATATTGCGAGTTAATCTATTCAAACACTAACCTTCAACATGAAATAACACAAGGACTCCGGCCATTTGCTATTGGTGAAGAGCCGTATGAATTTGAACTATATCCGGAAACGAAGAAGGAAATTATCTTACAATATGAGCGTCAAGGAAAATATTACCCCGCCGCATGGGTAATACATCACGGTGAAGGAAAACTTGTATATTTATCACCAGGTCATAATAGCACTTCGTTTAAAAACAGTTCGGTTCAAGAGTTAATCTATGCCAGCATCAAATGGTTATTGAAATAGAGTTAATTATTGTTAATAAAATAGATAAAAGATATGATTTCTCGAAGAATAAAAAAAGGAGTGTCGCTCCATAACTAAAAATTAGTTATGAAGCGACACTCCCATCTCTTATGCGCAGATACGTTCAATATCTTCACCGTCAAGCGATTCTTTTTCAAGAAGTTCTGCTGTTATTTTCTCAAGCAGATTAAGATTTAACTCTAGTAATTTTTTTGTCTCATCATATAAGATGTTCATTTGTTCTCTATATTTGCTGACTAACTGGCTATCATGACTATTCTCAAGAACGTCCATGCTAAACAGTCCCATATCAGCATCCATACCAAATTTATTAATATAATCTACGATAAGGGAGGAGGCCTTCTGGATATCATTGCTGGCACCTGTGGTTACTTCTCCAACACCAAAGATAAGTTCTTCCGAGACTCTACCCGCCAACAGCATCTGAATGTTGGCTTTGATTTGCCTCTTGTTTTGGTACTGTGTGTCTTTTGGAATGCTTAGATTGAAGCCTCCAGCGCCACGAACGCTTGGAATAATCGTAACCTTTGAGATGTAATTCTCAGGCAACAGCAGTGATGTAGCCAAGGCATGTCCAGCTTCGTGATAAGCCGTAATCCTGCGGTCACCGTCAGAAATATAGCTGGTATCCGTCTTAGGTGCTCCTGCTATTACGGTATAAAAAGCTTTATCAAGGTGAGTTTGGCTGATGATTGGCTTATTGTCATTGGCAGCATAAATTGCAGCTTCATTCATAAGATTTTCCAGCATAGCACCACTAAAATATACTGTAGATTTTGAGAGGGCATCCAAATCCACATCATCCGCTAAAGGTTTTTTACTTGAATGGAGGATTAGTATTTTCTTTCTGGAATTCACATCTGGTAAATCAATCTCTATTTGTCGGTCAAATCGACCTGGACGCAGTAGGGCTTCATCTAAGGTGTCCAGACGATTGGTGGCACCAATCACAACGATTCCCATATTTTCATGAAAACCGGACATTTCAGTAAGTAATGCGTTGAGTGTCTGATCGCGTTCATCATTACTGGCGTTGGCATTTCGTGCTCTTTTTTTACCGATGGCATCAATTTCGTCAATGAAAATGACTGCCTTCTCATTTTTTTTCGCTTTTTTAAAGAGACTACGGATACGGCTGGCACCGACACCGACATACATCTGAACAAAATCAGAACCGCTCATGGCATAAAAAGGGACATCTGCTTCTCCGGCAATCGCTCTAGCCATCAGAGTCTTTCCTGTTCCAGGAGGTCCATAGAGTAAGAGTCCTTTTGGCATTCTTGCGCCTACTGCTGTATATTTTTCGGGTTCTTTTATAAAACGTATAATATCCTCAACCATTGATTTGGCTTCTGTATTGCCTGCAACTTGGTCAAGTGTGATACGTGTACTTTCGGATTTTTTTCTCGAATCGCTTATTAGGTTATTGTTACTTCCACCGCTACGACGATACCAAAAGACTCCACCAAAGATCAATGTTAACAGAAGTACCTTTAAAATTGTAGCAACTATATTATCCTGTCCATAGGTGACAGTAACGTTATTCTTTAATAAAAATTCCGTAAAATTTTCTGTTTTTGGATTTGGAACTGTATATAGATTGTCAGGTTCTGTACTGAGCCTGGCTTTAAAAGTATTGCTGTTTTCTGTTAAAGTCACGGTTTCCATCTGGCCTTCATTCACCGCTTCCAGAAATGAGGGGTAGGACATTTCTAAGTTAGCTTTATTGAGAAAAAGATATCCTGCCACGAAAGCACTGATTAAAATCAGGCAAGACAGTAAAATCAAATATACTTTTTTCATGGAATAACCTCCAAATGATGATAAGTGTTTCTATAAGTTCCATATATCATTGTAACATTTTTATACAAATTAGCTATGTTAAGTTTATGGTAAGTTTGTTTGAATACACCAGAAGTGTTACCTTTTACAGGTGATTCTGTTGACAAATTACCGTATGTGGTATAAATTAGAAGTAAATACGAGCTGCCAGACGGCACACAGTAGCAAGGTAAATGTTTTAATCTAAAAACAGAAAAGTAGGTGGTTATTTTATGAACAAAGAGTTTATCGATGTTGTAACTTATGAAGGTGTAGGCTACAAACCAGTGATTGATTTTGAAACCTGGCGAGTGGCAATTTTAAGATATTGCGAGGAGCTTGAGATACAAAATCTAAAAACCATGCAAAAACATAATGAATCAGATGAAGTTTTTATCCTTCTGAATGGAAACTGCACTTTATTTGTTGGTGGTAAGGGTGATGCGATAAGTGAAATAGACGGTATGGTAATGGAACCATTACATTTGTATAATATAAAACAAGGGGTATGGCATACTCATACATTAGATAAAAATGCCACAGTATTAATCGTAGAAAATCAAAATACTTCAGATCATAATTCACCTACAAAAGTATTGGATGAGAAACAGCTTGAAGAGTTACATAAAATTTTCAACATGAATATCCTTAGCTATACAGAGGGAAAATAAGACTAATTTGATGCTGTGTAATAAAGATACTTAAGCATTGAGTGAATAGGAGACGTAATAATGAAGTGGTTTGTATCCTTAAATCCTGAAGTTCAAGCTCTTTTCGCTACATTATTTACTTGGTTTGTTACAGCGTTAGGGGCATCTACTGTATTTATTTTTAAAAGTATAAATAAAAAGGTATTAAACGGAATGCTAGGATTTGCGGCAGGTGTTATGATAGCTGCAAGCTTTTGGTCTCTTTTAGCACCAGCAATTGCCATGGCGGAGGAAGCAAATATGATTCCTTGGATGCCGGCGATGATTGGATTTTTAGCTGGAGGAGCTTTTCTATGGTTGGTAGATGTACTGATGCCTCATCTTCATATTGGTGCTCCAACGGAAGAAGCAGAGGGAGTGAAAACTGGCTGGCAGAGAAGTGTACTTCTTGTTATGGCAATAACGCTTCATAATATACCGGAAGGACTGGCAGTAGGAGTTGCGTTTGGAGCTGTAGCAGCAGATTTTCCCGCAGCTTCATTAGCAGGAGCAATAGCACTTGCGCTGGGGATAGGTCTTCAAAACTTTCCGGAGGGAGCAGCAGTTGCGATACCTTTAAGAAGAGAAGGTCTCTCAAGAACAAAGAGTTTTATCTATGGTCAGGCTTCTGGTTTAGTTGAGCCAATCGCAGGTGTCCTTGGAGCGATTGCAGTAATCTCAATGAAACCAATGTTACCCTATGCTTTATCCTTTGCAGCAGGGGCAATGATTTATGTTGTAGTGGAAGAAATAATTCCAGAGGCGCAACAGGGTAAACAGCACTCTAATATTGGTACGATTGGAGCCATGATTGGATTTGCAATCATGATGCTACTTGATGTAGCTCTTGGCTGAATTGTCCGATGCATAATATATGGGAGTGCTGCAAAACTACGAGTAACGGTAGTTTTGCAACACTCTTTTTTATTTTTAAAATTATTGTTAAATCCATCAGTTATTGTGAAAAATATAAGAAAAGCATGATAGAAAGTTGGGCTTATGAGAAAGAAACGAATATCTCAAATTCAAAAACAATATAGATTTGAAAAGGAAACAAACTCATATTTAATTGAGGTTTCTCTTGATGATTATGATGATATCTACAATGACTGGGATCCTTCACCATTTAAAAGAAGGTTTATTGAAGATGAATTTAATGAATTTATACTTTCCTCTGCGGATGATATTCCCTCAAAAAATAATATGATCATCGCGCTATATCTTCCAGAAAGCAAAAAGGATATAGAAAAAGAAAAAGCCGTGCAGCAAGCATATGAAAATTATTATTTATACGCTATCGAAAAGGAAGAAAGAGGTTGGGCTAATTTGAGGAAAAAGAACGCATTTTATTTTGTGTTTTCGATGATACTCCTTTGGCTTGGATATTTTTACCTAGATACCTCTGGTAATATTTTTTTAGATGTAATTAGGGAAGGAACGTTTATCGGAGGATGGGTCTTTTTATGGGAATTTATCACAAATGTATTCATAACGAGGCGGGAATTTCAATCTGGATTAAAATTATATAAAAGATTATATATATCAGAAATAAGATTTGTATATGTTGACTAGATTAAAATAGAGGAATAACACACATTACCAGATATGCAAAATAGTACCCTGCAGAATATCGCAGTTTACTTTGCTAATTCTAATTTAACTTTTAATTACTGCTAAGGCGTTAAGTGATAAATAATTAGATTCATAAAAAATGGAGAATGGATTGTGCCCATTCTCCATTTTTTTTATTATGTAATATAAGGAATGAAAAATCATGAGATATAATTAAATGTTGTCATTTGTATGGAGCAAATTATCATATTCCTTCGCTTCATTTGAGTTATGTGAAAGAATACCAAATACAATATAAATACAAGTGACAATGATAGCAACAATATTTTTTGCCAAACTTGGAATGGTTAAAGGTAAAAAACCAATCAAGGCATATAATATTTTAATGGTAACCTTACTAAAGATTGCAATTTTAAATATCGTTCCAAAGGATAAATGTGCTTTGGTGGAGGAGTTAACAATTAGGCCTATTAAAGCATAAAGCAATGCAGTAAAGAAATAAGCACCCACTCCAAATAAATAGATAAGTAGTAGAACAAGTACAAATATGAAAATGATAAAAGGTTTCATATCTTGAATGGTATCTTTATTAAAGTCAAATTCTTTGAAATTGCTAAAATTAATTTCTTGTAATTTACCATTCTCTTGGTAACTAAAACAATTGCTTTTACTAACTAAAAAAACCTCATCATAGCTTTGATCAATATCGTCATAAAAAAACTTATCAATATTTGTATCTACTAATACATAATTATTAGCGTCTGCGTTCTCATACCGTTCACTAACATGAAAGACACCATCCTTCATTTCAAATTCAGGTATTTTTTCTTCTAGCATATTAAAAATACCATCAGAACCGAATAAAGTATTGGAAAATGGAATGGCGGATGTAAAAATAGTTACAATTGCTAGGAATAAAAATACGAAGCCAGTTAGTCTTCCTCCACTTACTTTTGATAATTTGTAATATTGCTTTGGTTTTGCTACTGAATAAAATAATTCTTTAAATAAATTCATTTTTGTTTGTTCCATTATTTTCTCCATTCCGTCGCCACAGCGACATAATTTTCTAAGATTTGTAATTAGTATAAATTACCAGATAAATTTTGTCAAACTAACTTTACATAACAAGAGCCACTATTAATAAAGGCTGTCATTCTTCCGATATACATTATACCAGATTATGGTTACGTGTGAGGAGGGGGGAAGGGAATGAAGATAGAGAGTGCAGCTGTATATATGAATTCAATATCTGCGCAGAAAAAGGTTTCGCGCACAACAGAGACATTAAGGGCTTGGGTGGGTAAGCAACCAACAACGCAGAACCTTACAGAAAATCAGGTTAAGGATGGAGCATTTCAAAGAAAAGATTTCAATGAAAAATTAAGAGATGCATTAGCAAAAACATCGATAGCTACTTCTCGGGCAAATCAATATGAAGTTGAGCTTCTATCAATATCTGATGAGGATGAGGGCAAAATCTCATTATTCAATAAACTTCTAGAAATATTATTAGGGAAAAGAATGAAATTCTTTGTTCCGACAAAAATAGTATTCCAACAAGGGCCAGCATTACAGGGGTGGGGACTCGATTACCAAAAGCAGGAATATTATTCGGAAGAACAAACGATGAGTTTTAATTCTGGAGGGACGATAAAGACTGCAGATGGCAGAGAGATTCAATTTGATTTAAATTTAAACTTGAGCCGTTCCTTTGCATCAGAAAGTCAGATTTCAGTAAAAGCGGGAGATGCTTTGATTGATCCCCTTGTAATTAATTTTGACCAACCCGCAGCGGCGCTTACGCAGAATAAATTTTCCTTTGACCTTGATAATGATGGGAAAGTGGATAATATCTCATTTACAAAGACCGGAAGTGGATTTCTTGTATATGATAAGAATAAAGACGGTGTAATTAATAATGGAAATGAATTGTTTGGGCCGAAAACAGGGAATGGTTTTACCGAACTTGCCGAATTAGACGCTGACGGAAATAACTGGATTGATGAAAATGATCCCATCTATGATAAACTACAAATTTGGACAAAGGATGCGGACGGAATAGATCATTTATTCGCAATCGGAGAGAAGGGTATTGGAGCAATTTACTTGGGTTCCGTGAATAGTCCGTTTTCTATAAAGGATGGAAACAATGAAACCCAAGGGCAAATTGAGCAAACCGGTATTTTCTTAAGGGAAGATGGTACAGCAGGTACAATTCAGCATGTTGATTTTAGCTTATAGTGACTATGAAAGTAGATGCAAATCCTCTTCAAAGCCAAGCATGATATTCATATTTTGAATAGCAGCACCGGAGGCACCTTTGCCTAGATTATCTAGTCTTGTCATGATGAGCGCACTTTTATTTGCATCATTTCCAAACACAAAAATCTCTGCATTGTTCGTATCATTACATGCTGTAATATCTAGTCCCCCATCAAAAAGGAAAGTATCATCTGCGTAGGGCATTACTTTAATGAAATTTTCCCCTTGATAATGTTCAGACAGTAACGCATGAATATCTTTCGCATTCATTTGCTTCGATAATAATTTTGTATGAATCGGAATAGAAGTCGTTAATCCTTGATATACGTTGCCCAAAATTGGAATAAAAATGGGGCTTTCTTCAAGACCGGAACGTATTGTCATTTCAGATAAATGTTTATGGTTTAGAGATAAGCTATAAGGTCGTGGCGCTTTCGTATAGTCATTAATGCCACCATTTTGTTCGTATTTATCAATAAGCCCCTTTCCACCACCGCTATATCCAGTCAAACTATGGCAACTTATAGGATAATTAGAAGGCATTACCTTGTGATAAATAAGTGGGTAAATGGATAAAGCAAAAGCGGATGCATGACATCCTGGATTGCTTACCCTTTTGCTTGTTTTTATTGCTTCTCTATGCGAATTCGATAACTCAGGCAGGCCATAAGCCCAATCATATGCAGTTCTATGAGCGGTACTAGGATCAATAACCCTTGTATTTGGATTAGTGATCAAGCTTACAGATTCTTTTGCTACATCATCTGGTAAACACAAAAATACGATATCTGCTTCATTTAAGCATCTCGCTTTTTCACTAGGATCACGTCTTTTTTCATAATCTATCGTAATCATCTCAAGCTCAGAATATAAACTGAGTCTTTCATGAATTTTCAATCCTGTTGTTCCTGTTTGACCATCTACAAATATTTTCTTTTTCATACACTCATCACCTCATACTAAGTTTAGTTTCTAAAACTAAATGTATAAATATACTATAATTCTTATTAATATACAACCGATACTTTGAAAAGTCAATACCCATTATTGACTCATAATTAATATCATAAACATTTGGCGTCCGTAGTATCTAACACAGGTAAACTATAAACTTCAAATCCTCATCATTTACTCACATATGTTTATTTGCTCAAATATTTGATTTTCTTCTAAATCACGTAATATACCTGCTGTGAGTAGTCTTTTCATGTCGCGCTTGCCTGCCCATAGGAAATTTTTATGTTCATCGGATAAGACAACTTTGTCATGCTTACTATAAGATAAATAGTTTAAAATAACTACTTGTCTATCTTCATGTGTTTTAAAAGTTGTTGCAAATAATAGCTTTTCTAATTCAACTTCCAAACCAGCCTCTTCAAGGATTTCGCGTTTTAGACCGCTTTCTAATTCTTCTCCAAATTCTAATTTACCACCAACAAATTCCCAAGTTCCTGCGCCGACATCTTGTGAAGCGCGTTGCATAATTAATACTTTACCATCATAGATAATGATGGATTTCATTGCTACAACTATCTTATTTAGCATTGGTTTCCTCCTTAGTTGAGTCGTCACTGACGATGTAAATACTCTTTGAAACATTTTATATCAAAGGGTTTAATTTATCAAGAAAAAGTAAAAACAAAGAATACTCTCAAAATAATAGCAAATTACAAGCGGTACAAAAGGAATTATCATGATAGTTTTTTAAGAATTTTAATAATAATTATTAGGATAATTATTATTAGTGTGATACAATATTTATAGTAAAAATTGTTATATATGGAATAATTAATTTTTATAAAAGGAAGAATAACAGTGAATACAATAGTTCGAATAAACGAAATTAGATGGTGACTTAGAGGTGGCTGGATGAAAAACGCATATTATTATGAAACTAAATTAGGTAAAATTATTATTGCGGAGGATAGCAATCAAATTACAGATCTGTCGATTGCTGATCAGTTTCATGATGATGCGATAGAGATGAATGAGACAGAGTTATTGAAGGAAGCAGGGAAGCAATTAATTGAGTATTTAGACGGTAAAAGAAGTGAGTTTACTGTACCACTGAATCCGCAGGGGACCGATTTTCAGAGGAGGGTCTGGGGTATACTAAAGCAAATTCCTTATGGCGAAACCAGAAGTTATAAGCAGGTAGCAGAAGCGATAGGTAATCCCAAAGCTTCTCGTGCGGTAGGTATGGCAAATAATCGAAACCCGATTATGCTTATGATACCTTGTCATCGTGTGATTGGGTCAAATGGTAGTTTGGTAGGCTATGCAGGTGGTTTGCCGTTAAAAGAACTGTTACTAAAATTAGAAAAAGATTTGGAAAGGAAGTAATGTAATGAATAAAGAATGGTCATTGGATGTATTGTACAAAAGCTATGAGGATAAGAAATATTTGGAGGATAAGAAGGAATTAGAAAATCTAACGAGTGAATTGATAAGCTTTAGTAAATCCCTAGCGGATAAACCACTTGAGGAAGAAGCTACTCTTATCAAAGCGATTGATTACCTTGAACAGTATCAGGTTATTGGAAGTAAATTGAACTACTATGTGACGTTAAGACAATCAGCAAACACAGCTGACGGCGAGACTATGAATCAAATGAATACTATTGAGAAGCTAATCAGCGAGTCTTCAAAACCTATGGCGGTTTTGCACAAATATATTGCAAGCATTACGGAGATTGGCGTATACATGGAGAAGCATCCAAAGCTGATGGCTTATGAATACGTAATTTCTGAGATAAAAAATGATGCAAAGTATCTGCTTAGTGATGATGTGGAAGAGGTTATTGCAAAGCTTAATATCTCCGCAGGTTCTGCCTGGAACAGTATGCAGAGTTTTCTAACCTCAACTTTGGAGGTTGATTTTAAGGGAACAATTGTTACCTTACCAGAAATTCGCAATATGGCGCATAATGCTGATGCAAGTATTCGTAAGGAGGCTTATGAAGCTGAATTGAAGGCCTATGAAAAGATTAAGGATGCCATTGGTTACTCCTTAAATAATATCAAAGCACAGGTAAATACGTTGTGTGATTTAAGAGGATATGAATCTCCCCTTTCCATGACTTTACAACAATCGAAAATGAAGAAGGAAACCTTGGATGCAATGCTTTCTGCTATGAGAGAATATATGCCTGCTTTTCATAAGTATCTCAGACGCAAAGCTGAAATGTTGGGACATTCTAATGGACTTCCTTGGTTTGAACTGTTTGCACCTATGGGTGAAAGTAATCGTACCTTTACCGCGCAAGAAGCAAAGGAGTATTTACTTAAGCATTTTAGTAACTTTTCCGATGATCTAGCAGATATGGTAGGAGAAGCTTTTGATAACGAATGGATTGATTTCTATCCACGAAAAGGAAAAGTAGGAGGAGCTTTCTGCGAAAACATGCCTTTTGTAAAACAGAGTAGAATCCTTACAAATTTCACAGGATCCTTTAGTGATATAGTAACATTAGCACATGAACTTGGGCATGCATATCATGGATTAATGATCCAGGAACATCTGCCTTTAAATACAGATTATAGTATGCCGGTAGCAGAGACAGCGTCAACGTTTAATGAAGCAATTATTATGAACGCAGCCATTAGTGAAGCAACTGACAAAGAAAAAATGGCACTTATTGAGAGCCAGTTACAGGATGTGACACAAATTATTTGTGATATTTATTCAAGATATTTATTTGAGAGTGCAGTTTTTGAGAAGAGTAGGTCGGGATTTCTATTTGCAGATGAGCTAGGAGAGACTATGCTTCAAGCACAGAAAGAGGCTTATGGAGATGGACTTGATCCTGAGTATTTACACCCATATATGTGGGTTTTAAAAGGACATTATTACTCTGAAGATTTAAGCTTTTATAACTTTCCATATGCGTTCGGTGGCTTATTTGCGAGGGGTCTATATGAAAAGTATAAGCTAGAAGGCGAGGAATTCTTGCCAAAATACAGGGCTTTATTAAATGCGACCACAGTAATGAGTGTGGAAGATGCGGCAAAGGAAGCAGAGATAAATCTGGAAGATCCGGAATTTTGGAAAACCAGCCTTCGTTCTTACGAAGCTTTGATTGAGGAATTTATTGAATTATCACACTAGAAATAGATTCAAAATTCTTGAAGGAACCGGATTGGGACTTATATACCAATTGGAGCATGAAGACTGGATTCAAGGATTGATTCCAACGCAAATAGTTGGCTCGTTTGTTGCACGAAATTTTTTATCATAACTAAAATTATCACATAAAATTTTATCATTTGTTAGATAATAATCATGAAGCATTTTAATTAATTACCTTAGCTACTGTATAGGGAAGGAGCATGATTATGAGTATATCAAATAGAAATTCACTCCCAGTGGGACTTGGAATGTCGTTAGCACTTGATGTAGATGCTATGTCGAATTTTGTTAATCTATCAGAAGAAAAAAGAGGAGAATTGGTTAACTATATAGAAAATTCAACAACCGGAGATGAAGCCAAAAACCGTGTTAGAGAAGTTGTTAGCAATCTTCATACAGGTGATTCGTTCCGATAATTTTGAATTAATTCAAAATTATGACACTCTAATTAAATTATCGGAAAGAAGTTATATTAATATTGATTTATACAATTGGGTATATTAAACGTAGTTAAAATCCATAAATCAAAGGTGCCCATCCATTAATAATAAAAGTTTGGGGGACCTCAAAGAGGAAATTAGGTCTCGAACTCACAAGATGCAATCTAGACTGCAAGTGGCATGGAGAACCACGAAAGAGTTTTTCGTTTATCGTTACAGTCAGGTTAGGTTCTCCGATTCAGAAAGACATATGCTTTAAATGTCTTATCTGAAGCGAAGAACCTAGCCTGACTGTAGAGATAACCGAAAAACTCTCGAGGTTCCCCATGCCACTTGCTTTCAAAACGTAGTATGTGAGTTCGAGACCTTTAAATAACCTACAAGGTCCCCCATAGATGATGTAATGTTCTTATCTATTATTACCCATAAAGAAGAGTGCCACCGTTCCTGGTCCGGAGTGTGCTCCAATGGTTGGACTTACATAGTTGATTAATACATCTTTAACGCCGAAACGTTCTTTGACAAGGGAGGCTACAAATTCTGCTTCTTCAATGCAATCACCATGACTAATGAATATTATGTCATTCTGATTTTTGAAGCCATCTAAGCGTTTTTCCATGTTGTCAACCAAAGCAATCAATGATTTCTTACGTCCTCTAACATTGACGAGAGGAACCAAATGACCTTCATTATCAACATGTAGAACAGGTTTCACATTGATTAGCGTGCCAATAATTGCAGTTGCACGAGAGACACGTCCGCCACGATGTAAATGATTCAAATCATCGACCGTAAACATATGGCACAAATATAATTTATTATTTTCAAGCCAATCAGAAATCTCTTCCAATGACTTACCGTTTTCTTTTAATTGTACCGCTTTATGCACAAGTAAACCTTCACCTAGAGAAGCACATAAGGAATCAACTACAATGATTTTGATAGCTGTATTCTCTTCACATAATTCTCTTGCAGCAGTAGCAGCAACCGAACAACTACCACTAAGTGCGGAAGAAAATCCTATATGCAGAACATCATATCCTTCGTTCGAAAGTTTCGTAAATACATTTTTGGCTGAATCGGGATTGGCGGCCATTGTCGTTGGCATGACTCCACCACGCATCTTATTGTAAAACACTTTGGGTTCGATAACTTTGTCTCCGCCGTATACTGTGCCATCAAAACTATAATATAATGGAAGCACATTAATATTGTGTTGATTTAGATATTCCTGTGGTAAATCGCAGGTAGAATCTGTAGTTATGACAAATTCCCTCATATTTACACCAAACCTTTCCTTAACAAGTCACCTTGTTCTTTCTTTTCTATTTAAAAATAATCATTATAATTAAAGTAGTTTTTATAACGATATGAAATATTATATCATACTACTCACTTTCGATACAATACTAATTCCGTAAAAATCATTTAATTTAGGAGCGGAAATTATATTATAATAATAAGTTAGAAACAATATTTTGTAAATGTAAAAAATACTTTCCAACTGAATAGACATGTGATATAATATCAAAAGTTAATAGATTCATAGGAGGCATAAAAATGAAACATATTAAGACTTTAAACACAAAGAATTTGAAAGATACAATGAAAAAAGGCGGTTGTGGAGAATGCCAAACATCTTGCCAGTCAGCATGTAAGACATCTTGTACAGTCGGCAATCAGAGCTGCGAAAACAGATAGTAAAGTTAACTTTACACTGCAATAAAATTTGTGGGGCTGCCTCAAAAAATTTTCTGCGAAGCCAATTCTTTCGGAAAATATTTTGAGACAGTCCCATTCATTATGGAATTATGGAGGTAGCATTTTGATACATCAATATAAAAGTAATGGCTATAATATCGTTCTAGATGTCAATAGTGGCATGGTTCACGTTGTTGATGATTTAGCGTTTGATATTATTGCGATGTTTGAGAATAATAGTAAAGAAAGTATCCTTGTAGCAATGGTTGAGAAGTATACACAGCCTGAATATGCTGTAGCTTTTACGGCAAAGGATTTGAAAGAATCTGATTTTACAGATGTAGTAGAGTCTTTGGTTAGACAGATACTTGAGGTAATCGCTGATATCGAGCAGTTGAAGAAAGAAGGATCTCTCTTTACAGAGGATATTTATAAGGAATATATCACAGATTATAAAAATCGTTCGACCGTTGTAAAAGCATTGTGTCTGCATATTGCACATGATTGTAATCTTGCATGTAGATACTGCTTCGCTGGGGAAGGTGAGTATTGTGGTGATCGTTCCCTCATGAGCTATGAAGTAGGAAAACAGGCACTTGATTTTCTAATTGCGAAATCTGGTACGAGACGTAACCTTGAAGTGGATTTTTTTGGTGGTGAGCCGCTCATGAACTTTCAAGTAGTGAAGGATTTAGTGAAGTATGGCAGAGAACAAGAAAAGCTACATAATAAAAATTTTCGTTTTACACTTACAACAAATGGAGTTTTATTAAATGACGAGATTATAGAATTTGCCAATAAGGAAATGAATAATGTTGTTCTTAGTATTGATGGACGGAAAGAAGTCCATGATTTGATGAGACCTAGTAGAAATGGAAAAGGAAGTTATGACTTAATTCTTCCAAAGTTCCAAAAGCTTGCAGAGAGTAGAAATCAGACCAATTATTATGTAAGAGGTACCTTTACTCACAACAATCTGGATTTCTCTGAAGATGTAAAGCATTTAGCAGAGCTTGGATTTAAACAAATATCAGTAGAACCAGTGGTGTCCTTACCAGAAGAACCATATGCGATTAAGGAAGAGGATCTTCCTATTCTATTTGAAGAATATGATAAGCTTTCAAAGCTAATTTTAAAGAAAAGGAAAGAAGGAGAAGGTTTTAACTTCTTCCACTTTATGATAGATTTATCTGGCGGTCCATGTGTAGCAAAGCGTTTATCCGGCTGTGGTTCCGGTACAGAGTATTTAGCTGTTACACCATGGGGAGATTTATATCCATGTCATCAATTTGTTGGAACAACAGAGTTTTTACTTGGGAATGTCTTTGATGGTATTAAGAACACAGATATTTGCGATGAATTTAAATGTTGCAATGTATATGCGAAAAAAAAATGTATGAACTGTTTTGCCAGATTTTATTGTAGCGGCGGATGTGCAGCGAATTCCTATAAATTTCATGGAAGCATAAATGATGCTTATGATATTGGATGCGAATTACAGAAAAAGCGTGTAGAATGTGCAATTATGATTAAGGCAGCTGAAGATTCAGAAGCAAACAATGAATAAGATTAAGAAAAGTAAATTCATACGATTTATGAGCAAGATAGGCATTTTCATAGTACTGGGTGCTATCATAGGTTTTATCGTTGGAAAGATATTTTCAGATTTTATTGCAGAGTATATTGTAGGTGATAATTTCTTTATTGGTATATTAAGAATTTACGGTATATTAGCATTATTTCTGGTACTATATCTGGCGCATGTCATTGTGCATGAAGCAGGACACCTTATTTTTGGCTTACTTACGGGTTATTCCTTTGTATCCTTTCGTATTGGCTCCTTGACCTTGATAAAAGAGAACGGAAAACTAAAGAGAAAGAAACTTAGCATTCCGGGAACAGCCGGACAGTGCCTACTTGCTCCGCCACCAATTGTAAATGGAATATTTAAATATAAACTATATAATTATGGTGGCGCATTGATGAACCTGGTAACCTCAGCGATTGCAATTGCGTTAATATTATTACTGCCTAATATGCCTATCGCTTTGGATATTAGCCTGGGTTGCTTTGCGAGCGGAGGCATTCTACTGGGACTTACCAATGCAATACCAATGAAGATTGCCGGCGTTGCAAATGATGGACTTAATGTGAAGTCGATGAAGAAGGATGAACTTGGTAGAAAATCCTTCTATCTGCAGCTGGATATTAATGCAAAGCAAAGCTTAGGAATGCGCATGAGAGAGATGCCAGCAGAATGGTTTATACTTCCGGAGGACGCAGACCTTTCGAATGTATTAGTGAGTTCTGTAAAGTTACTAGAATATTATCGTCATATTGATTTAATGGACTTTGTTGCAGCTTGGGAATGTCTAGAACAATTCAAACCAATTATAAATAAACTTCCTGGGATGTATAGAAATTTTGTTTATGCAGAACAACTCTTTCTTGAACTAATTCATGATTGCAGAATATCCTATATCGAGCAAATCTTAACGCGGGAAGTTAAGACGCTCCTTAAGGCAGCAAAGAACGAAATTAATATAAAGCGTATTGCATATACCTATCAAGCAAGATATGTTAAGGACAGTGCGGCAACCGAGAAGTGTTATCAGGAAGCATTAAAACTAGCAAACAATTATCCTGTACGTGCAGAAGCAACTACCAACATGATGTTAATCGAGTACGTAAAAAATTTGTCAGATACTTTTACAGTGCAGTCAAATCAGTAAAGGAAAGATGTTATGGGAAAGTGGATATTAGCGAATAAAAAAGCCGATTTTAACGGCATTGCAAAAAAGTATAAAATCAATCCTGTTCTTGCTAGGATTATGGTGAACAGAGGAATAACAACAGAGAACGAAATAGATCAGTTCCTTTATGGCGATGTGAAGGATATGCATAATCCTCTTCTTATGAAGGATATGGAAAAAGCTGTAGCAATTATCGCAAAAGCAATTAATAATCAAAATAAGATAGCCATTGCAACAGATTTTGACAATGATGGAATACTATCAGCTCATTCTTTAGCTACCGCTTTTTCCCGTGTTGGTGGGGAAGCCGTCATTTATGCTCCTGATCGCGTGAGCGAAGGCTATGGACTAAATAATAGAATTGTCAAGGAAGCATATGCAACAGGAATAAGATTGATTGTAACCTGTGATAACGGCATAGCTGCTTTAGAAGCAATACAATATGCGAACTCACTGGGGATGATGGTGGTAGTAACGGATCATCACGAAGTATCTTTTGAAGAGGACGAACAAGGGAATAGACATTTCACATTACCGGAAGCAGAAGCAATTGTTAACCCGAAACAGTCGGATTGCTGTTACCCATTCAAAGGATTATGCGGTGCAGGAGTAGCATATAAATTAATTGAAGTATTATATGATTTGTTTCGTATACCGAAAGAAGAATTATATAATTTGTTTGAATATATCGCAATAGCAACAATAGCCGATGTTATGGATATTGTGGATGAGAATCGCATTATTGTGAAAAAAGGTTTAAAGTTAATACAAAATACAAAGAATAAAGGCTTAAGGGCACTCATTCAAGTGAACAATCTAAATCAAGATAAAATAAGTGCTTACCATATTGGGTTTGTCATTGGCCCTTGCTTTAATGCAGCAGGGCGTTTGGATTCCGTTAAAATAGCGCTTGATTTATTAGCAGCACAAAGTGACGAAGAAGCTTTCCTATTAGCCGGAAATTTAAAAGCCTTAAATGATAGCCGAAAAGATATGACAATTAAGGGCTTTGAGCAGGCAGTTACACTGATTGAATCATCTGATTTAAAAAATGATAAAATTATTTTCGTTAAGCTAGAAGAAACCCATGAAAGTCTTGTAGGTATTATTGCAGGCAGAATTCGTGAGCTGTATCATAGACCGACCTTTGTGTTTGTTGATGTGGAGGAAGGTTTGAAAGGATCGGGTCGATCCATCGAAGTATATAATATGTTTGAAGGCCTTATCAAATGCAAGAATTTATTAGATCGTTTTGGTGGTCACCCTATGGCTGCGGGATTGTCATTAAAAAAAGACAATCTGGAGGAACTGAAAAGAAAGATAAATGAGGATGCAGATTTAACAGAGGAAGATTTTGTTCCTATTGTCCGAATTGATGCACCCATGCCGATTGGTTACATCAGTGAAGCACTAATAGAGGAACTTGAATTATTGGAGCCATTTGGAAAAGGAAACACAAAACCAGTATTTGCGGAACAGCATTTTACCATCATGAAAGCCAATATCATTGGTAAAAATCAGAATGTATTAAAAATGAAAATTATAAATGACAGTTATAAATCTATTGAAGCATTGTATTTTGGTGATGTTGAAAAGTTCAGTGAATATGTTACTGAGCAGTATGGTATGACGGAAGTGGAAAAGATGTATCAGGGTAAATTAAATCAAGTGGATTTAGCATTTACATATTATCCAAGTATCAACGAATATATGGGACATAAAACTTTGCAGATTATCATACAAAATTATTGCAGAGTTCAGAAAACAGAATAGAAAAGTAAGTAGAAATACGCTTTACGAATTATAATGTATAGTGATATAATAATTTCCTATTCGTAAATTATTGCATAGGATGACCTCAGAAAGGCATGGGTGTAAAATGAAGAAATTAGAAGAGTATGTAAGAAGTATACCGGATTTTCCGGAACCAGGAATCATTTTTCGGGATGTAACCAGTGTATTACAAGATAAGGATGGATTAAAACTTGCAATAGATCAGATGCAAGAGCTTATTGGTGATGTCGAGTTTGATGTTGTTGTAGGTCCCGAGTCAAGAGGTTTTATCTTTGGCGTTCCAATCGCTTATAATTTAAATAAAGCGTTTGTTCCTATCCGTAAGAAGGGAAAACTTCCTGGCGAAACAATCTCTATGGATTATGAGCTAGAGTATGGTAAGGCAACAATCGAGATGCATAAAGATGCTATTAAGCCAGGGCAAAAGATCGTCATCATTGACGACTTAATTGCAACTGGAGGAACCATTGAAGCTATTACAAAGTTGATTGAGATACTTGGTGGTGAGGTCATTAAAATTGTGTTTTTAATGGAGCTTAAGGGTCTTAACGGACGCGATAAGTTAAAGGGATACGATGTCGAGGCAGTGATACAGTACGAAGGAAAATAATAGTATCGATAGAGGAGCTGTTGTAAAACACAAGTAAAGTCTATGTGTTATGCAACAGCTCACTTTGAACTTTTTATGGAAAAGATTGATTTTTTTAAAAAAAGTACTTATAATGAAATGATAAACTTCAGAAAATTCGACTAAGTAAGATTGGTGGTGATATCATGGAAGAGAATAAAGAGAAGATGAGTAGTGATTCGTGGGAAGAATTTTTGAATATTACGACACCTGCAGACTTTACTGCGCCCGAAATCTTATATAAAGAACTCATAGAAAAAGTTCAAGGCTACCATCCTTCTGCAGATATTTCCATGATTGAGAAGGCTTATCATATAGCAAATAACGCTCATAAGGATCAACTTCGTAAATCAGGTGAGCCTTATATTATACATCCACTTTGCGTCGCTATTATTTTAGCTGAGTTAGAGCTTGATAAAGAGAGTATTGTTGCTGGTCTTCTTCATGATGTAGTTGAGGATACAGTTCTTACGGTGGAAGAAATCGCAGTTGGATTTTCAGTGGAAATCGCATTTTTGGTGGATGGTGTTACGAAGTTAACACAGCTCAATTACTCCAAAGATAAAGTGGAGATTCAAGCGGAGAATTTAAGAAAAATGTTTCTTGCTATGGCAAAGGATATTCGTGTAATTTTGATAAAGCTAGCCGATCGATTACACAATATGCGTACCCTGAAGTACATGATACCTGAAAAACAAAAGGAAATATCCAGAGAAACAATGGATATCTATGCACCTATTGCACAAAGGTTAGGTATCTCTAAGATCAAGATTGAATTAGATGATTTATCCCTGAAATATCTAGAACCCGAAGTATATAAAGATTTAGCAGAAAAGATAGCTACCAAAAAAAGTGAACGTCAGGCCTATATTGACAGTGTAGTAGAGGACGTAATAGAGCATATAGAAGAGGCTTCCATTCCGGCTAAAATTGACGGCCGAATAAAGCATTTCTTCAGTATTTATAAAAAAATGGTAAATCAAAATAAGACACTAGATCAAATCTATGATTTGTTCGCAGTTCGTATTATCGTAGATTCCGTCAAGGACTGCTATGCTGTACTGGGCGTTATTCATGAGATGTACAAACCAATTCCCGGCCGATTTAAAGATTATATTGCAATGCCAAAACCTAATATGTATCAGTCCCTTCATACGACTTTAATTGGGCCTAAGGGTCAACCTTTTGAGATACAGATTCGAACAAACGAGATGCATCGTACTGCAGAATATGGTATTGCTGCACATTGGAAGTATAAAGAAAGACAAGACGGTAAGGAAACACATGATACCCAAGAGGAGAAATTAATTTGGCTTCGCCAGGTATTAGAGTGGCAGAAGGACTTATCTGATAATACAGAATTTTTAAGCCTTCTTAAGAATGATTTCGATTTATTCTCAGAAAGTGTATATTGCTTTACACCAACGGGAGATGTTAAGAATTTACCAACCGGATCGACACCAATTGATTTTGCTTTTAGTATTCATAGTGCTGTTGGCAATAAAATGGTTGGCGCACGTGTCAACGGAAAGCTTGTTCCAATTGATTATGTTATCCAAAACGGTGATCGTATTGAGATAATGACCTCACAAAATTCCAAAGGACCAAGCCGTGATTGGCTTTCTATCGTGAAAAGTACACAAGCAAAGAATAAAATAAATCAATGGTTTAAGACGGAATTAAAGGATGACAATATAGTTAAGGGTAAGGATATGATATATTCTTATTGTAAGACAAAGAGTATCATCATAAGTGATTTATTAAAGCCTGAATTTATGAGTATCGTGATGCATAAATATGGCTTTAGGGATTGGGATTCTATTTATGCTGCAGTTGGACACGGTGGCTTAAAGGAAGGTCAGGTCGTTAATAAATTACAAGAAGAATATAAGAAGAAATATAAAAAAGAAATTACGGATGAGAACGTCTTAGAGAACCTTTCTGAGGTAAAGGACAATAAATATGCACAGAAGAAGTCCAAGAGTGGCATTGTAGTTGAAGGCATTCATGATGTAGCAGTACGTTTTTCAAAATGCTGTAGCCCAGTACCAGGAGATGAGATTATAGGTTTTGTAACACGTGGTAGGGGTGTGTCAGTTCATCGAACCGATTGTATCAATGTAATCAATCTTCCAGAAGAGGATCGTGTGAGACTGATTGATGCGGAATGGAATGACTCTGATGAAAAGGTAGAAAGTGCTTTATATTCTGCAGAGATTAAGATTTATGCGAATAATCGGTCGGGAGTTCTTGTCGATATTTCGAGGATTTTAACTGAAAATAAGATTGATGTTACTTCGATGAATGTTAGAACAAGTAAACAAGGAACGGCTACGATTAGCGTTGGCTTTGAAATAAAAGGGGTAGAGCAGTTGCGTACCATTGCAGCCAAAATACGTAATATTGATAGTGTTATTGATATTGAACGAACCATGGGATAAGTGTTAAGAGAGAACATCTTAACACATAAATATTAGAATGAATTTCAGAGGAAATTCATTCTAATATTTACAGGTTTTCGTGGATAGAAAAAGAAAAAAACGTTGTTTTTCATTGTGATTTGTGTTGGAATGAAGCGACTAAGTGGTGATTAGTGCGAAAATAAAAAGCTGTTTTCACACATTGAATTTAGGCCTAAGAGCAAGTCGCAGGCATGGAGGTTAATATGAAAAAATTGAAGATAAAAATTTGTATCCTGGGCATGGTCAGAACCAATTGTTATATCATTCGGGGTGTGGATTCCAAGGAAGCAATTGTTATTGACCCAGCAGATGACGCAGCAACAATAGATCAGTATTTGAAGGATAATGCACTCCTGTGTAAAGGCATTTTACTTACACATGGTCATTTTGATCATATATTGGCAGCTACCGAACTGGCAGATTTAAATCATGTCTCTATCTATGCACAAGAAGATGAAGTCGAAGTTCTTGGAGATCCACATATAAATTGCTCTGCAGATATACGAAGAGAATGTGCGTTGATACCTGATATATTATTGAAAGACCAAGAAATACTTACCCTTGCAGGTTTACGGATTCAAGTGATTCATACGCCTGGACATACAAAGGGTGGAGCAAGTTATTATTTTCCTGATCACGCAGTACTATTTAGTGGCGACACCTTATTTCGCGAAGCAGTAGGAAGAACCGATTTACCAACTGGTAATTCGTCGAAACTATTGGAAGCCATTCGCAATAAACTCATGCTTTTAGATGATGATGTACAGGTTTATCCAGGCCATGGAGCACCAACTACGATTGGATATGAACAAGAAAATAATATATATTTAACGAAAGAAGGAGCCTTACTTTTGTAAGTTTGATTTCTCTTCGTTCATTGTCACACTACAAAATTTTCGAGGATACATTCGAGGATACAATAGAAAATAGTAAGCCATTAAATGGGAGAAGAAATGATCCATATTATATTATCAGATAAAATCTATGAGAATGATGTTTATCCTTTAGTAAAGGCGTTCTACCCAAGTGAAACGATTAAGGTGGATATCAAGCAAAATGATATAGATAAAGAGAAGAAAGAAATTTTAGATGAAACCAAGGGTGAGTTGCTTCCTCTGGATTCGATTAGGGAAATCCAAGTAGATTTATTGGAGAAGAAGATTGTTGTAACCTTCATTCTACAGACAGGAGTAGTATCTTCACAATCTATCTTAGCTGATACTATAGATAGAAAACATTATAAAAGCTGTTTGAAGAAGTTGATTTATCAAATGCTTGCGAAAGAGACAAATAAGAAACTGCCATGGGGAATACTTACAGGGATTCGACCTACAAAATTGGTTTATGAAAAGCTGATTACAGGGGAAGATGATGAAAGTATTCGAACCTATATGAAAGACGAATATTTTTGCTCTGATCAAAAGACTACGATGAGTATTTCAATTGCAAAGAGGGAAATAGAACTTTTAAAAGATATGGATTATCAAAATGGATATAGTCTTTATATAGGAATTCCATTTTGCCCAAGTACTTGTCTTTACTGTTCCTTTACTTCGTATTCTCTTGAAAAATTTTCAAACTATGTTGATGATTATTTAAAGGCATTGGATAAAGAAATCGCCTACGCGGCCACTTGCTTTCCAAATAGAAAATTAACTACAGTGTATTTTGGTGGAGGGACTCCAACTACTTTATCAGCAACACAACTGGAGTGGTTACTTCAAACGGTAAGAAGTCGCTTTGATTTGCAATATGTGCGAGAATTTACGGTAGAGGCAGGAAGGCCTGATAGCATTACTTGGGGTAAGCTTCGCGTACTGAAGGAGCAGGGAGTTGACAGAATTTCTATCAACCCACAGAGTATGCAACAAAAAACACTTGATTTAATTGGCCGAAAGCATACGGTAGAACAAATTGTAGAAGCTTATACTATGGCAAGAGAGATTGGACATGAGAATATCAATATGGATTTGATTATTGGTCTTCCTGGTGAGAAACCAGCAGATGTTACAGACACCTTGGCACAGATACAGAAACTCAATCCCGATAGCTTAACGGTGCATACACTTGCCTTGAAGAGGGCAGCTAGATTAAACTTAGAGAAAGAGCATTATAAAAATTTAAAAGCTGAAAATGTACCAACTATGTTAGAAGAAACAATTAACTTTGCAAAGAATAATGATTATCTCCCGTATTATCTGTACAGACAAAAGAATATGGTAGATAACCTTGAAAACATTGGGTATTCAAAATATGGGAAAGAAGGATTGTATAATATTCTTATTATGGAAGAACAACAGTCAATCCTTGCACTGGGTGCCGGAGGCATGTCAAAGTTCGTATTTCATGACGAAAATAGAATCGAACGCGTGGATAATGTCAAAAGTGTCGTTGACTACATGGGTAGAATTGACGAGCTCATCCAAAGGAAGCGTGACTTCCTAGAAAACAACAAAATTATAACAAACTGATGATAAAAGGATAGCTAAAACGGGTGATTGGTATGATTGTATTGACAAAAGAAATGGATATATTTGAACAAGAAGTAGATCATGCAATCGCAGTTGAGATGGCTGAGGTTTTGGACCATGGCATCTTAGTAAGCAAGATTGCCTTACTTTTATCAAAGGAACTTGGTATGGACGAAGAATTTTACTATTACATGGCTGAAGCTGGTGTTGTGCATGATATAGGTAAGCTTAGGATGAGTCATTATTTATATAGCCGCAGAAAAGATGCATTTATGATAGAAGAAATGAAATATGTGCGTATGCATGCAACTTTTAGTTATGAGATACTTAAAAGTTATGACTATCCAGAATTTATATTAAAAGCGATCTATTCTCATCATGAAAATTTTGACGGATCAGGCTATCCTAATAATTTAAAAGGAGAAGATATTCCTTGGGGTGCGAGAATTCTACGTATTTGTGACGTATTTACTGCTTTAATTTCCGAAAGATATTATCGCAGTGCTTTTGATATAGAAACTGCCATTCAATTGATGATTGAGGAAGTAAAGAACTTTGATATGGAAGTATTTTTGATTTTCTTAGAGCTTGTAAATTCAGAGCAATTTAAAGATATTAAAGACTTAATTAACAAAAATAAAATAAAGTTAACGTAAACAAGAGCAGGAGAGAAAGTGTGAAGAAAAAGCATCTTCGCACGTGAAGAAAAAGCATCTTCGCACGTGAAGAAAAAGCATCTTCACACGTGAAAGAAAAATCACTTTCACACTTTTATGTTTGTGCCGCCGTTGGCGGAGGAATGGAGGGAACGATGATTACACAAAGACCCAAGGGTACAATGGATTGGTATGGGTTAGATATGCATAAGCGTACCATAATTGAAGAAATTGCAAGAAAGTTATGTAAAGTATATAACATCAAAGAGGTGATTACACCTGCTTTTGAACATACAATTTTATTTCAAAGAGGCGTTGGAGAGACAACTGATGTGGTACAAAAAGAGATGTATACCTTTGAGGATAAAGGACATCGTAGCATTACCTTAAAGCCAGAGGGTACAGCGGGTGCTGTACGTGCTTATTTAGAAAACAGTCTTTATGCTGAGACGCAGCCGACAAAATTATTTTACATGACTCAGGCATTTCGGTATGAGAAGCCTCAAAGTGGAAGACTTCGTCAGCATCATCAATTTGGTGTAGAGTTTTTTGGATCTTCTAGTCCACTCGCTGAAGTAGAATTAATTACACTTTTAACTTCATTAATGAAGGAACTTGGATTAAAGGGAGCAAAACTTCACATCAATAGTATTGGGTGTAAAAATTGTAGAAAAACCTATAATGAAGCACTTCTTAACTTCCTAAAGAAGCATGAGGAGCAGTTATGTCCAACCTGTAGGGACAGAATGCTTAAGAATCCGTTGCGCGTGATTGATTGCAAGGAACCTTCTTGTAAAGTAATCATAAAAGATGCCCCAAGAACAATACAATACTTAGATGATGAGTGTAAAAATCATTTTGAGGAACTCCAGAATTTATTGAAAGAATTACAAATTCCCTTCGAAGTAGATACAGGAATTGTAAGAGGACTTGATTATTATACAAAGACCGTATTTGAATTTGTAAATGCGGAAGGTATTACGTTATGTGGTGGTGGAAGATATGATAATTTAATCCATGAATTTGATGAGAAGCAGGATATCCCGGCCGTTGGCTTTGGCTTTGGTATCGAACGTATTATCAATGAATTAACCGCCGAGGGAGTAGAATTAGCACCAGAACAACCTGTTGAATTATATATAGGTATTCTTGGAAAAGAGGCAAAGGCAGCAGCTTATCAGATTGTTCAGAAGCTTCGTAGCGCAGGTGTTATTGTCGAGACAGATTATATGGATCGAAGTGTGAAAGCACAGATGAAATATGCAAACAAACTTGGCGCTAAGAATACAGTAATTATTGGTGCCGATGAATTGTCAAATAACATGGTTAGGGTAAAAAACATGGAAAATGGAGAACAAACAGAGGTTGCACTTGATAAAATTACTGATTTGTTTATGTAACATTGCTACTCATTACTGAAATTAATTTGTTATATACTTCATGATAGAACCTCATTTCCGTTAATAGTTTAACGAAAATGAGGTTTTTCTAAATAAACCACTCTTATAGCATCTTTTATATTATTTATCATAATAAATCCTATTAACATACATAATAAATTATATATTGACATTTTAAGGTATTAATTCTATAATTATCACAGGAGTAAGCGGTCACTACGGTGCATGGGGAAATATGGAGAATGACATATGGGGATGAATATATTACATAGAAAAGTTAGACTCATTATAACAACAATTGAAATTATTGATGAGCTTGGTATTCAAAGATTATCTACAAGAGAGATTGCGAAAAGACAAGGTGTATCTGAGGCCACTCTTTTTAGACACTTTAAGAGTAAAAGTGAATTACTGATTGCAGTTTTGGATTACTATTCGCAATTTGATTCTGACATCTTTCAATCAGCTAAAATGAAGGGACTCGGACCAAGGAATGCCATCAAATACTTTATTACCTCATTAGTTGAGTATTATGAGAATTATCCAGCAATTACATCCATTATGCAGGTGCTTGATGTTCTGCGATATGATCCGGAACTGGTTGATAAAGTTAAAGACGTCATTCATATCCGCTCCGGTTATATTAAGCAATTGGTGGAAGAAGCTCAATTGGCAGGAGAGATATCTCCTGATGTTGACTGCGATAATTTAGCAGATATAATATCTGGATTTTGGCGGGAAATATGTTTAAAGTGGAGGCTAGATAATCAAAGTTTTTCATTAAAAGATAGAACACTTGCAACGTTGGAAATGGTTCTAAATTCCTTTCACTCAGGCTATTAGGTAGACTCGTTACTACAAAAATTCGATATTTATGGGGGTGATTTTGATGTCAAATCAATCTACAAATGAACCATTGCTTGATATGTTTTTATTCGAAACCTCACAATTGCTAGAACAGCTTGAACAATCCATATTAGCCAGTGAAAAAGAAAGCAATTTTACTGTAGATGCGATTAATGAAATATTTCGTATCATGCATACGATAAAGGGCTCGGCAGCAATGATGCTTTTTGATAATATTGCCACACTTGCTCATTCTATTGAAGATTTATTCTATTTTCTGAGACAAGACAAGCCGGAACAAGTTGATTGCTCAGCATTGTCTGATTTGATTTTAGAAGGTGTCGACTTTATTAAGATAGAAGTGGATAAGATCAAAAATAATGATCAGGCGGATGGAAATGCTACAAAAATTGTTGAGGCAATGAAAGAATATCTTTCTGTATTAAGACAAAATAATAATTCGATTACAATAGTCAAGGGAATAAAGCCTACGGATTTGGAGCGGCAGCAGTATTACATAAGTCAACGAAAAACAGGAACTACTACCCATACGAATGTGTATAAAGCAATTATACATTTTGAAGATGGTTGTGAGATGGAAAATATTCGTGCATATACCATAATTCACAAACTCAAGGATTTGACAGATGAAATCTTTTATATACCAGAAGATATCATTGACAGTGATGAAAGCATAAATGTCATTAGGCAGGATGGATTTCAGATTTATTTAAAAACGGATGATACCTACGAAAAATTACATGAATTTTTTATGCAGACAATATTTTTAAAAGATTTAGAATTAATTCAATTAGAAAAAGACATCGTATTTTCACCTCAAACCAACCCCGAAAAAGTACTTAATATAGATGAAGTAGTAAAATCAGAAAAAGAACAAGTAGAGCGTATAGAACATGTTGAGAAAGACAATCAATCGAATTCGACATTACAAAGCATCATTAGCGTAAATGTGGTAAAACTTGATAAGCTGATGGACTTAGTCGGAGAGATGGTGATCGCGGAGGCGATGGTGATACAAAACCCTGACCTGAAGGGATTAGAACTGGGTAACTTTACGAAAGCGGCAAGACAGTTAAATAAAATTACCAGTGAGATACAAGATATGGTAATGTCAATTCGCATGGTTCCGCTATCAGCAACCTTTAACAAGATGCACCGAATTGTACGAGATATGTGCAAAAAACTAGACAAGGAAGTACTCCTTGAGATAATAGGTGAGGATACAGAGGTTGATAAGAATATCATAGAGCATATCTCTGATCCATTAATGCACCTTGTGAGAAATTCCATTGATCATGGAATTGAATCCTCAGAAGAGAGGATATCCAAAGGAAAGGCAAAAGGAACGATTACTTTAGAAGCTAAAAATGCAGGAAGCGATGTTCTCATTATTGTAAGAGATGATGGAAAAGGGCTTAATAAAGAAAACATCTTAAAAAAGGCACGAGAGAATGACCTACTCTTTAAAAATGAAGAGGATATGTCAGACAAGGAAATATTTAATCTGATATTACTTCCGGGTTTTTCTACCAAGGATAAAGTAACAGAGTTCTCCGGACGTGGCGTTGGAATGGATGTGGTCACGAAAAACATCGAAGCAGTTGGAGGCTCCTTGTCCGTTGACAGTGTTGCTGACAAAGGGACGGTAATTACACTCAAAATTCCGCTCACACTTGCAATCATTGACGGAATGAATATTAAGGTAGGAAAATCTCGTTATACCATACCAACGATATCGATTAAAGAATCTTTCCGGCCGAAAGAAGGAGATATCATAACAGATCCCGACGGCAATGAAATGATCATGGTAAGAGGTAAGTGTTTTCAAATTCGTCGATTACATGAATTATATAAGGTTGAGACAAACATTACTAAGTTTACCGATGGCATTATTATAATGGTCGAGCAAGATGATAAATCAGTATGTGTTTTTGCAGACGAATTACTCGGACAACAGCAAGTAGTAGTCAAAGCATTGCCCGAATACATAAAAAACTTTAAGAGATTAAAAGGACTTGCTGGGTGCACTTTATTAGGAGATGGAAGTATCAGTCTCATTTTAGATGTAACACGAATGTTCAATTATTAATAAATGCATAAGAAAATAGAAGCATAAGAAAGGAGGAAGAGAAAATGATGGATATTTTAGAAAATGATTTAGAGATGGAGGAAGACACACAGAAGGATAGGTTTCTGACCTTCCTATTAGGTAATGAATGCTATGGAATTGAAATCAAATATGTAACAGAAATTATTGGTATACAAGTCATCACAGAAATCCCGGAGCTTCCTGAATATGTGAAAGGTATCATCAATCTCAGAGGAAAGATAATACCTGTCATTGATGTCAGGGTACGTTTCAAAAAGGAGTCAAAGCAGTATAACGATAGAACCTGTGTCATCGTAGTTGATATTAAAGATTTATCCATTGGGCTTATTGTAGATAGCGTTGCAGAAGTGATTACCATACCAGAACAAGACATTGTAGATCCTCCACAAATGAACAAAGGATCAAATAACCGTTATATAAAAAAGATTGGAAAAGTTGGTAATGCAGTAAAGTTACTTCTAGATTGTGATAAGCTACTTTCAGAAAATGAACTGGATGATTTAAGTGAAGTAATATAATTTTATAATATTTTAGGGAGGTAGTTCATATGAAATGGTATAAAAATTTGAAAATATCTGCAAAGTTGATTTTGGGTTTTATCATTATCGCATTAATAGCAGGATTTGTCGGTGCAGTTGGATTGGTCAATATAAGAAATATAAACAATGCAGATACTGAGCTTTTTGAAGAAAACACATTAGGCGTTTCCTATGCGAGCAGTGCAGGAACTTTTTTACAACGTCTTAGATATAATTCTTTGGAATTAACGATTTTGGAGACAAAGGAAGAAAGAGATGAGGTTACTGTCAAGCTAGAAGATTTTACTAAAACGATTGATGATCTATTATTACAATATGAGAACAGAATAAATGATGAAGCGGATACCGCTCAGTTTGCTATAGTGAAGACAAAATGGGAGCAGTATAAAGGCTTCATACATGAAATTATTCAATCTGTAAAAGAAGATAATATGCAACGTGTAAAAGATATTATTCTAGTAGATTCAGATGCAGTGGGTACTGACTTACGGAATGAGTTAGCGGAATTATTGACATATAATGACGAAGCTGCAAAAGAACGATCTGATCACAATGATGTGCTGGCAGCAAATGCATCAACTACCATGTTGATTTCAATTATTTTTGGAGTAATAGCATCAATTGTATTAGGCTTATATATATCGAGAGTGATAAGCAAACCGATAAATAAGATGGTGCAGGTTGCTGACAAGCTTGCGATGGGCGATGTGAATGTTAATGTAGAGGCAGACAGCAAAGATGAGATTGGAAGTCTTGCAACATCCTTTGGAAAAATGATTGAAAATATCCGTAAACAAGCTTTAGCAGCAGAAAGAATTGCGGACGGAGATCTTACGGTAGATGTCGATATTCGATCAGAAAATGACCTTCTGGGTAAGAAACTATTTGAACTGGTGCTAAACAACAATGAAATTTTATCAAATATAGCAGCTGCTTCAGAACAAGTAGCTGTGGGCTCCAAGCAAGTATCTGATGCAAGCATTGCTCTTTCCCATGGAGCAACGGAGCAAGCAAGTGCCGTCGAAGAATTAACGGCATCCTTAGAAGAAATATCTTCACAGACAGAATTGAATGCAAAAAATGCAAACCAAGCAAATGAATTAGCTGAAAATGCAAAAACCAATGCAGTACAAGGCAATAGTCAAATGCAGGAAATGCTTAAGTCAATGGAAGAGATCAATGAGTCCTCCGCTAATATTTCTAAGGTTATAAAAGTAATCGATGATATCGCATTTCAAACCAACATTCTTGCACTTAATGCAGCGGTTGAGGCTGCAAGAGCCGGTCAACATGGAAAAGGTTTTGCGGTTGTAGCAGAGGAAGTAAGAAATCTAGCTGCTCGGTCTGCAAACGCCGCAAAAGAGACAACAGATATGATTGAGGGCTCAATTAAGAAGGCGGAAGGCGGAACAAGGATTGCAAGAGATACTGCAGAAGCACTTAATAAAATCGTTCATGGCATTGAAAAGGTTGCAACGCTGGTAAATGATATTGCGATTGCTTCTAACGAACAAGCTATTGGTATCACGCAAATTAACCAAGGAATTATGCAAGTATCACAGGTAGTACAGACGAACTCGGCGACTTCTGAAGAAAGTGCTTCCGCAAGCGAAGAGTTATCAAGTCAGGCAGCATTATTGAAAGAAACAGTTGGTAAATTTAAATTGAAACAAAATACAAAATCATATAATAAACTAAATGAGATAAGTCCAGAAGTGATGATGATGCTTGAAAATATGTACAGTAAAAGAAAAAACAGTCAGAGTTATGTCACAGATACATATGAAGATTTTGCACCTTCAAAACCCAAGATTATATTAAATGATAGAGAGTTTGGTAAGTACTAAATAAACAATAAAAAGCACGCTTCACAAACTTTCTATTGTCATGAATTAGGCGGCTGTTGCAGTGTTTTGCAGCAGCTTTTCTAAAAAGGGGGTGCTGTCTGTGATTACAATTACAAATAAAGAATTCAAAGAATTAGCAACATATATTAAAGCAAATTGCGGCATTAATCTGAAAGTGGAAAAACAGGCCTTAGTGACAGGCAGACTTCAAAATGTTCTGGTGCAAAATGGGTTTATTAGCTTTTCGGAATATTATAACTACATTTTATCTGATAAAACAGGCAGAGCTGTATCAACGTTACTTGATAAAATCACGACTAACTATACTTTCTTTATGAGAGAAGCAGATCATTTTGATTATTTTAAGGATATCGTACTTCCCTTCTGCTCGCACAAAGTGGTAAATAAAGATTTGAGAATATGGTGTGCTGGTTGTTCGACAGGGGAAGAGCCGTATACACTGGCAATGATTTTAGACGAATATTTTGGAAAAGAAAAAGTATTTTGGGATACAAAGATATTAGCAACTGATATTTCAAGTAAAGTACTTGACGCAGCGAAAAAAGGTGTATATTGTAATAAGGAGATAAGAACCCTCCCCGCGCAGTGGAAACTGAACTATATCAAAAAAATTGATAACGAGGCTTCTATCTTTGTTGATAAGATAAGAAATGAAGTAATCTATCGAAAATTTAATTTAATGGAAGAAGTCTTCCCGTTCAAAAGAAAGTTTCATGTCATTTTTTGCCGAAATGTTATGATCTATTTTGATGAAAAAACAAAATGTAACTTGGTGAACAAATTTTACGAACTATTGGAGCCCGGAGGTTATTTCTTTATAGGACATTCGGAATCACTTAATCGTGAGGAGACAAGATTTAAATATGTAATGCCTGCAGTTTATAGAAAAGAATTGATGAGGTGATCAGGGGCATATGATTAAGAAGATAAAGGTTTTGATTGTAGATGACAGTATCTTATTTCGCGAGGTATTATTAAGAGGGATTTCCTCCGATCAAAATATTGAGGTTGTTGCTACAGCAAATGATCCCTATGATGCAAGGGATAAGATAATAGCCTATGAGCCAGACGTTATGACTTGTGACGTGGAAATGCCTAAGATGAATGGAATTGAGTTTATCAAAAGACTTATGCCTCAATATCCATTGCCAATTATCGTAGTAAGCTCCACTTCGGGGACCGTATTTGATGCTATGAATGCTGGGGCAGTTGATTTCGTAGGTAAACCCGACTTAACGTCAGTAAATAGTGTGGGAAATTTTATTAATGAATTGATTGGTAAGATTAAAATTGCTTCGAATGCTAAGATATTAAGTCCGAATATAGATAGAATATCAAAAAAAATAGAGAGTAATGTAGTAACTGATACAAATAAAATAATTGCGATTGGAGCTTCAACCGGTGGTACGGAGGCGATTTTCAATATACTTAAAAAGTTACCTAGGAATATTCCTGGAATTGTGATTGTTCAACATATTCCACCTAAGTTTTCACGCATGTTTGCTGAGAGAATGAATGCTTCAACCGATTTAGAGGTAAAAGAAGCAGAAACAGGTGACTATGTAGAAAAAGGACGCGTGTTGATTGCTCCTGGAGACCAGCATTTAATCATTAAAAAAGCAGGTGACAAATACAGAGTTGAGTGTTTTGAAGCCGATAAGGTGAATGGGCATTGTCCTTCTGTCGATATCCTTTTTGAATCGGTTGCGAAAGAAGCAGGTAAAAATGCAATAGGCGTCATTCTCACGGGTATGGGATATGATGGAGCCAAAGGTCTTATGGCTATGAGACGAAAAGGTGCGAGAACGATAGGTCAAGATGAGAAATCATCTGTAGTATACGGTATGCCCAAGGTCGCTTTTAATATAGGAGCGGTTGAAAAACAAGTATCATTGGAATATATTGCCAATACATTGCATTCTATGTTGAGCTAATTTAACTTAATGAACAGATAGGAAAGCATAAAGGAAAGTTGAATTTATAAATCGATTATAAAGTTAGGATGGTCCAAAATGCAGAAAGAGATATTACCTGGAGAAAGTCGAGAGCTTGCAGTTGCTACCTTATCTTGTATTGGTGATGGGGTTATCTCAACTGACCTTACCGGCAAAATCATATATATAAATCAAATTGCGGAAGAGATAATAGGTTGTAAAGAAAACTACGCAATTGGCAAAGAGTTTGATAAAGTATTTTCGATTTATCATGCTGAAACAAAAAAACGATTGAAAAATCCGGTTACTTTTGTACTTGAAAATGAAACCAATACTGGTCTTGAGAATAACAGTATCATCATATTAGAAAATAATGTTCAAAAATACGTATCAGCTACCTGTACTCCCGTTATAACGGTGGATGGTAGGATGATTGGTGTAGTAGTCATACTTCGTGATATTACAAGACTTAAAACTTTTGAAATTAATCATTTAAATGAAGAAAGAAATTTAAAAGCATTATTTGATAATACACCGACAGGAATGATTTTATTAGATGAAGAATCCCTCATTGTAAAAGCAAATGAAGTAATGTTGAGTTTTACGAATAAGAATAGCGATGAGATAATTGGTAAGCGCTTTGGCGAGAGTATTAATTGTGTAGGAAGTACTGAAAATGAGAAGGGCTGTGGACATGGAATAAGATGTTCCCAATGTGAAATCAGGAAAGCAATCGCAGATTCAATCAAAATGGATCAAGCAAAAAGTAATATAGAAATTAATATGACGCTAGATACAAGTAAGATTGAAAGAGAAGTGTGGTTTCGAGTAAGTGTTACCCCTATTACAGTCAATGGTATAAGGAATGTGGCTATAACACTTTTGGATATTAGTGAAAGTAAAAATCAAGAAATCAACGCTACAAAAGCAAGAGATTATTGCAATAATATCCTTAATCAGATTCCCTGTGTTGTGTGGATGACAGACGAAAATCTGATATGGAAATATACCAATAGAGGGCAGAGAGGAATTGCAGACACCACATTTGATGGAACTTCTATGAACAACTGGATTAATTTAATTCATCCTGAGGATATTGAGAATTGTATAAAGTTAAAGAATGAGGCCATGAGTAAAAGAGTTCTATTTCAAACAGAGGCTCGTTTTTTACAACCTGATGGTGAATATGGTTGGTTGCTTATCGTGGGATCTCCTTACTTAGATTGTGATGGGAAGTTTGCTGGTTATATTGGGTCTAACTATGATATAAACAAACAAAAAGAAATAGAAGAAGATTTAAAGAGCCATGAAATACAATTAATCGCAGCCAAAGAGGCTGCAGAAGCTGCCAACAAAGCGAAAAGTGAATTTTTAGCCAATATGAGCCATGAGATTAGAACTCCAATTAACGGTATGGTTGGAATGGTAGACCTTACATTGCTTACTGACCTAAACGAAGAACAGAAGGATAATCTAATTACAGCGAAAGCCTGTGCGAATTCGCTATTAACAATCATCAATGATGTGCTGGATTTTTCCAAGATGGAAGCTGGTAAGCTGTCCATTCAAAATATTAACTTTAACATCAAGGAGCTTGTTGAAGAACTTGTTAAAACGCACTCACCGCGTGTGGTAGAAAAGGGACTTGAGCTTAATTACACCTTTTCTTCAATGATACCTGAATTTCTGATGGGAGATTCCAATCGTCTTCGTCAGATTCTTAATAATCTAATTAGTAATGCAATTAAGTTTACTGAGAAAGGTAGCATTTCCGTTATAGTTAAAAAAGTGGAGGATGTTAAGGATGAGATAAGGCTACAATTCATGGTCTCTGATACTGGAATAGGGATTTCGGCCATCGATATCAAACGTCTTTTTAAGAGTTTTAGCCAAGTAGACGATTCGCATACTAAAAAATTTGGTGGTACTGGTCTTGGACTTGTTATATCAAAAAAACTTGCTGAGATGATGGGAGGCAAGATTGAAATTGAAAGTGAAAAGGGAAAGGGCAGTACGTTTCATTTTCAGTTAAGGTTTAAGACAGGAAGTAAAGTAATAGAGAAAGCTAATCTATTACCGCAGATATTAAAGACGCTAAATCCACTTAATATTCTCATGGTCGAAGATGATGTGATCAATCAAAAGGTCATTTCAAAAATTCTGAAGGAAAAAGGTCATACGGTTGTCACTGCCAACAATGGCAAAGAAGCCTTGGAATTGTTTGAAAGATGTAAATATGATATCATTTTAATGGACATTCAGATGCCTGAGATGGATGGTATTGAGGCGGCACAAAAGATGAAGGAAAAAGAAACACTTGGCAATCATACGCCTATTGTAGCTCTGACAGCTTATGCATTGCAAGGAGATAGAGAGAGATTTTTGGCATTAGGAATGGATGGATACGTTTCAAAGCCGATACAAATGAATGAATTATTTTACACGATTGATAGAATGACCTCAAATCAAGTAATAATAGAGAAACCTATTCCAGACAAAGTAATACTTACCGAAAATGGTGAAATTCTATTTGCAGACAAGAATTTAAGCCAACCCAGCAGACAGATAACACCAATTCTAGACGAGATTACAAAAGCTTTTGAAATGATTGAATCGGCGTTAGAGAATAATAATTTAATGGTCATAGAAAACATGGCTCATGAAATTAAGACGTTGTCCAATGAAATTGATGCATGTGAAATAAAAGATTCGGCTTTTAAAGTAGAGTTAGCAGTAAGAAGAGGCAATTTGGTGAAAGCGATTAGTCTTATAAAAAAAATGAAGTCGGAATTTAAAATATATAAAGAGTCAATAAATAAGCCCAATACCTAGGAGGATAAACATGAGGATACTGATAGCAGAAGATGATTTAATAAGTAGAAAATTTCTATTAAAGTTTCTAAGCCAGTATGGGGAATGCGACATAGTGGTAGATGGGTTGGAGGCTTTGGATGCTTTTTTAATGTCCGTAAAGGATAATATACCGTATGATCTTATATGTCTCGATATTATGATGCCAAAAGTAGATGGTGTAAAGGTACTGAAATCCATTCGAGAATTGGAAATTCAAAAGGGCTTTCTTCCAGAAAAACGATCAAAGATTATTATGACAACAGCACTTGCAGAGGCACAATTTGTACAGAAAGCATTTGATATTGGTTGTGATGCTTATGCGGCCAAACCAATAGATACCGCAAAACTTGTTGAAGTTATGCAAAAGCTAGGATTAATAGTCCTATCGTAAAAGTTTCCAATAAAAATAGGAAGTATGATATAATAATCAGATAGCAGAGTATTCTAATATATTAAAAGGAGAAATAAACATGGTAAAACATATGGTTGCATGGAGTTATGCGGATGGATTTACATCAGAGGAGAATCAAAGCAATGCAGAGAAAGCAAAGAAAGAACTAGAGGGATTGAAAGACCTAATTGAAGGGATTGTATCAATAAATGTGTTGATTGACCCGTTGGCTACTTCTGATTCTGATATTTTGTTAGATATCGTATTTGAGAGTGAAGAAGCATTAAATGCTTATACGATACATCCGGAACATGTCCGCGTTGGTAAATTTGTTCGATCAGTGGTAAAAAATCGAAAATGTATTGATTTCCATTTATAATTCATTACAGAAAATTGAATATAGGTTTTAATACCAGTGTATAGATACAACTTACTAATTTTTAAGGGAGACAAGCTTTTATTTTATGTACGCGTTTGATATCGATATGAGAGGACAGAAATGTCGGAAGAAAAAACATATGGACAGATAGAATAAAATGGATTAGAATAAAATGCATATATTTCACCTACAAACAAGTGAAATATATGCATTAAGATTTTAATGATACATTGATATAAAGGAGAAAAACGATGGCAGAAACAATGAAGGGCTTACACAGAAGCCACAGATGTACTGAAGTTACAAATAAAAATATTGACGATGAAGTTACAGTGATGGGCTGGGTACAAAAAAGTAGAAACAAGGGCGGCATTATCTTTGTAGATGTAAGAGATCGTTCCGGAATTCTACAAATTATTTTTGAAGAAGATGGTGTTGGAAGCGAAGGTTTTGCAAAGGCAGAACGCCTTAGAAGTGAGTTTGTTATCGCGGTAGTTGGTAAAGTAGAGGCACGTTCCGGTGCAGCGAATGATAACCTCTTAACAGGTGATATTGAGGTTAGAGCAACAGAAATTCGTATCCTATCAGATTCAGAAACACCACCATTTCCAATAGAAGAGGCTTCCAAGACGAAGGAAGAATTAAGACTCAAATATCGTTATCTTGACCTTAGAAGACCTGATCTTCAGAAAAATTTAATTTTGAGAAGTAAGGTAGCAAACATAACTCGTCAGTTTTTAGCAGACGAAGGTTTCCTTGAGATAGAGACACCAATGTTAACAAAGAGTACGCCAGAAGGTGCAAGAGATTATCTAGTACCTAGCCGTGTTCATCCAGGTAATTTCTATGCATTACCTCAGTCACCACAGCTCTTTAAGCAGTTACTTATGTGTTCTGGCTATGATAGATACTACCAAATTGTAAAGTGCTTCCGCGATGAGGATTTACGTGCGGATAGACAACCTGAATTTACGCAGATTGATATGGAATTATCCTTTGTGGATGTAGATGATGTAATCGGTGTTAATGAACGATTATTGAAAATCATGTTTAAAGAGAGCATTGGCATCGATGTTCCACTTCCAATTCTGAGAATGACTTATGCTGAAGCAATGGATCGTTATGGTTCAGATAAGCCTGATATCCGTTTTAGTATGGAACTTAAGAATGTATCAGAGACCGTGAAAAATTGTGGGTTTAGTGTATTTACTACTGCACTTTCAATGGATGGATCAGTTCGTGGTATCAACGCTAAGGGTCAAGGCGAGATGCCAAGGAAGAAGATAGATGCTTTGGTAGATTATGCCAAAGACTTTGGTGCGAAGGGACTTGCTTATCTTGCTATTAATGAGGATGGAACATTCAAATCTTCTTTTGCAAAATTCATGACAGAAGAAGAATTAAGTGCACTTGTTACAGCAATGGATGGAAAAGCAGGTGATTTATTATTATTTGCTGCAGATGAAAATAGCGTTGTCTTCGCTGTACTTGGTAATTTAAGATTAGAGATTGCTAGAAACCTTGGACTTCTTAATAAGGATGAATATAAGTTTCTGTGGGTAACGGAATTCCCACTCCTTGAGTATTCCAAAGAAGAAGGCAGATATACCGCGATGCATCATCCATTTACTATGCCAATGGAAGAAGACTTAGCACTTCTTGCAACTGATCCGGGTAAAGTAAGAGCAAAAGCATACGATATCGTATTAAATGGTACGGAAGTTGGCGGCGGATCTGTAAGAATTTATCAGAGCGATGTACAAGAGAGGATGTTTGAGGTGCTTGGATTTACGAAGGAAGAGGCTTATAACCGATTTGGCTTCCTTTTAAATGCTTTCAAATACGGCGTACCTCCGCATGCTGGTCTTGCTTACGGACTTGATAGGTTAATTATGTTAATGACAAAAGAAGATAGTATCCGTGATGTTATCGCTTTCCCTAAAGTAAAAGATGCATCTTGTCTAATGACGGAAGCTCCTAATGTAGTGGATGATAAGCAGCTTAATGAGCTTGGGATAGCACTTGCGAAGAAAGAAAAATAAACTAGTAACGAGCATGAAGCTAAAGTCTGACTCATAAGACTAAAGTTTCGCTTGTGAGACTCGTATTCCATAAGTGAAACTTGAGAATGCGAATAACTTTGACAGTAGGTGAAAACGAAGTGAAGGAAGTAATAATAACTATAGTTGCAGTCTTTCTCATTCTAATGAATATACTTGGATTTGCAACAATGGGTATCGATAAAAGAAGAGCAATAAAAAACAAGTGGCGTATCCGCGAACACACACTTCTTCTAATTGCCTTTTTGGGTGGAAGTATAGGCTCTTTCCTTGGTATGCGTATCTTTCATCATAAGACCAAACATAAGAAATTTATTATTCTAGTGCCACTTGCAGCTATATTGTATGTACTGATTGTGATTAAAATAATTTTGTTTTTATAATATTTTCAAGGGGCTGTTGCAACGTAAAGTATGTTGTTACTGCCCCTTTGTAATGCTGATAATTCTAATAACTTTAACTATTTTTAAGGATGAATATATTGACAAAGTCCAAATATTTTGATATCATTACTTTAAAGTGCCGATGCTTTAAAGCGTTAAAGCGATAAAGAAAACTGCACATTAACTAAAATAAAGAATGTGGGGTCTGGAAAATGGTAGAAAAAATATTATTATTAGTCATATTTTTTGGAATAATGATTGCGGTTGGATTTTACTCTAGAAAGCATGCAACCAATGTAAATGATTTCGTACTAGGAGGTCGAAGCGTTGGACCATGGTTAACTGCATTTGCCTTCGGTACAACATATTTCTCAGCGGTTGTATTTGTTGGTTATGCGGGACAGTTTGGTTGGAAATATGGAGTTTCTGCAACCTGGATTGGTCTCGGCAATGCATTTATCGGTAGTCTTCTTGCATGGGTAGTATTAGGACGCAGAACACGTGTAATGACAAATCATTTGAAGTCATCTACGATGCCTGATTTCTTTGGAGCTAGATATCATAGTAAAGCATTAAAGATTGTTGCTTCCGCTATTGCCTTTATCTTTTTAGTACCTTATACAGCATCTGTTTATAATGGCCTTTCTAGATTGTTTGGAATGGCATTTGATATTCCATATTGGGTTTGCGTTCTTGCTATGGCTACCTTAACGGGTGTATATGTTATTATGGGTGGTTATATGGCAACTGCAATCAACGATTTTATTCAGGGAATTATTATGTTATTTGGTATAGTTGCAGTTATTATTGCTGTGCTAAATGGACAGGGAGGCTTTGTCGATGCGATAAAAAAACTTGGTGAATTTAAAAGTGATATTCCTGTATCACTCGGTCAACAAGGAGCATTTACTTCTATCTTTGGTCCTGATCCAGTGAATTTATTGGGTGTGGTAATTCTTACCTCTTTAGGAACATGGGGACTCCCACAAATGGTACATAAATTTTATACGATCAAAGATGAAAAGTCGATTAAGACTGGAACAGTTGTTTCTACTATCTTTGCGATAATAATTTCAGGAGGATGTTATTTCCTTGGTGGTTTTGGTAGGCTATTTGATAACGCTGCAATTCATAAGGTAGATGGCAGTGTAGCGTATGATGCAATTATTCCACATATGCTTTCTTCCCTTCCTGACATTTTAATTGGTATCGTTGTTGTATTGGTGCTTTCGGCATCGATGTCAACATTATCCTCTTTGGTGCTAACTTCTAGTTCTACACTGACGCTCGATTTCTTAAAGGATAACATAATTAAGAATATGAGTGAGAAGAAACAATTAAAGGTAATGAGAATTCTCATTGTTTTCTTCATTGTAATATCTGTTGTAATTGCATTAGACCCACCAACCTTTATCGCACAGCTCATGGGTATTTCCTGGGGCGCACTTGCAGGTTCATTCCTAGCACCATTCCTTTATGGCTTGTATTGGAAGGGAGTAACAAGAGCAGCTGTTTGGGCAAGTTTTGCTGCCGGCGTTGGAATTACCGTATCGAACATGCAACTTAAATATATTGCATCTCCTATCAATGCAGGTGCAATCGCAATGGTTTCCGGATTAATCATTGTCCCTATTGTAAGTATTTTGACACCTAAGCTGTCAAAAAATAAGGTGGAAGAAGTTTTTTCTTGTTTTGATAAGACGGTTACAGAAAATAAATAAAGACCAATTCAGGAAAAGAATGAGTGAAATTATATATAGAAATAAGCTGATGGAAAGTTGAGTATTTGAGAATGCCTCAAAGACTAATTTGACCATCAGCTGTTTCTAGTTATATAGTAGATAGATGAAAAACTATTAGATATGGGAATGTGATATATTGATATATGAGGATTTAAGTGTTAAGATGTATTTATTGTGCTTATGAGTAAAAATAAGAAAACGGAGGCAAACTAGATATGATTTGGGCAAAAGAAGAAACATTGTCTAGAAAAGAAATTGAAGAAATTCAGTTAACTAGGCTCAAGGAGACCGTTGATAGAATATATGAAAAGGTGCCGGCGTATCGTGCAAAGATGGATGAAGCAGGTATAAAACCGGACGATATTAAAAGTCTCGACGATTTAAAAAGACTGCCATTTACAAATAAGAAAGATTTACGCGATAACTATCCCTTTGGTTTATTTACGGTACCTAAGAAGGATCTGGTTCGTATTCATGCTTCCTCGGGTACGACAGGAAAACCAACCGTTGTAGGTTATACAAAGAAGGATTTAAAAACATGGACAGAATGTGTGTCTAGAATAGCGGCACTCGGAGGTGCGACAGAAGAGGATGTAGCTCAGATTTGTTTTGGTTACGGTATGTTTACCGGAGCACTTGGACTTCACTACGGACTAGAGAATATGGGCGCTACCGTATGTCCTACCTCTGCAGGTAACACACAAAAGCAAATCATGTATATGCAGGATTTTGATACTACATTACTTGTAGCAACACCTTCTTATGCATTACATATGGGTGAAGTAGCAAAGCAAATGGGAATTGATCCGGCAAAGGATTTAAAAGTAAAGATTGGCTTATTTGGCGGTGAGGGAATGACCGAGCCAATGCGTGAGGAAATGTATAAGCTCTGGGGCAGAGATATGAAGGTAACTCAGAACTACGGTATGAGTGAACTGATTGGCCCTGGTGTATCCGGAGAATGTTTAGAGTTGTGCGGCATGCATATCAATGAGGATCATTTTATAGCGGAGATTATAGATTCCGTAACTGGCGAGGTACTTCCTCCTGGTGAAAAAGGTGAGCTTGTTATTTCTTGCATTACGAAGGAAGCACTTCCACTGATTCGTTATCGAACAAAAGATATCTCAAGACTCATGTATGAGACTTGTAAATGTGGCAGAACCACAGTGAGAATGGAGAACCTCTCTGGACGTTCGGATGATATGTTGATTATCAGAGGAGTGAATGTATTCCCAACGCAGATTGAAGAAGTACTTTTAAAGGTTCCTGAAATCGGCGCTCATTATGAAATTATTGTCGATCGAAAGAATTTTATGGATACGATGGAAATCAAGGTGGAGTTGGCAGATGAATCGCTTCTAGATTCTTATACAAAGCTTGGCGAGCTTGAGAAGAAGGTTAAGAATAATTTGAAAGTTGTACTTGGCATTGATGCTGCAATTAAATTAGTCGCACCAAGAAGCTTACAGCGTTTTGAAGGAAAAGCAAAGAGAGTAACCGATTTACGTAAAGAATAGAAGCATATAAATATCAGAATTTCCACCAAATTGCATTGGCTTCCTCTGTTCAGACTAGCGTAATTCACCGAGGAGGCCAACAAAGTCCAGTGAAAATTCTGATACAAAGGTTTCAAATTTACTGAAAAAATCGTAGATTGGTAGAAAGAAAGGAGAATTACAGTGTCAGATAAAACAATTATGCTCGGGAACGAAGCAATCGCGCGTGGCGCATATGAAGCGGGCTGTAAAGTGTCAGCCGCATATCCAGGTACACCAAGTACCGAGATTAGTGAGAATATAATAAAATATAAAGAGATTTATGCAGAATGGTCACCAAATGAGAAGGTAGCAATGGAGGTAGCAATCGGTGCATCCATCAGTGGTGTAAGAGCAATGGCTTCCATGAAGCATGTTGGTGTTAACGTAGCATCAGATCCTCTTTATACCGTAGCTTATATGGGAGTCAATGGCGGCTTAGTACTAGTAGCTGCAGATGATCCCGGCCTTTATAGCTCACAGAATGAACAGGATACGAGAGCAGTCGCAAGGGCAGCAAAGGTTCCAGTACTAGAGCCTTCAGATAGTAACGAAGCGAAGGAATTTACTAAATTTGCATTCGAGCTTAGTGAGAAATATGATACTCCAGTAATTGTTCGAACTACAACAAGGCTTGCTCACTCTCAAGGAATGGTTGAATTATGTGAAAGAACAGAAATTGAAGACAAACCATATGTAAGAGATGTAGCAAAGAATGTAATGATGCCTGGAAATGCAAAGTTACGTCATTTGATTGTTGAGAAAAGGGATTTAGCACTCATAGAGGATGGCTGCACATTTCCTGTTAATAAGGTAGAATATAGAAGTGCAACAATAGGCGTTATTACCTCTGGAATTCCATATCAATATGTAAGAGAAGCACTTCCAGAAGCATCGGTACTTAAGCTTGGAATAATAAATCCTCTTCCAAAGAAATTAATTGAAGAATTTGCAGCAAAAGTGGATACTTTATATATCGTTGAAGAATTAGACCCAATTATTGAAGAACAAGTGAAGTCTTGGGGTATTAAAGCAATCGGAAAAGAAATTCTTACCATACAGGGTGAGTATTCAGCAAACCTTTTACGTGTTGCAATCATGGGAGAGAAGCTTGAAATTACTCCAGCAGCAAAAGCACCAAATAGACCTCCAATCCTTTGCCCTGGATGCCCTCATAGAAGCGTATACTCTGTTCTAAATAAGTTAAAAATTCATGCTGCCGGTGATATTGGTTGCTATACCCTTGGTGCAGTTGCACCCTTAAGCGTAGTAGACACAACAATTTGCATGGGTGCAAGTATTTCCTCCTTACATGGGATGGAGAAAGCAAAGGGTAAGGATTATATTAAGGACTGGGTCGCAGTAATCGGTGACTCTACCTTTATGCACACAGGAATTAACTCTTTGATTAATATGGTTTATAATAAAGGAACAGGGACGGTTATGATTCTTGACAACTCAACCACAGGTATGACGGGACATCAAGATAATGCAGCAACTGGCAAGACTTTAATGGGAGAACAAACGTATGCAGTTGATTTGCCAACCTTATGTAAGGCAGTTGGTGTAAATCATGTATATGTTGTAGATGCATTTGACATTGTTAAACTTGAAAAGACAATCAAAGAAGCAACAGCGATGGATGAAATTGCTGTCATCATTACCAAAGGACCTTGTGTACTTCTGGACAAAAAAGCGATTACAAAACAGTATCAAGTAGATACGAATGCATGTAAAAAGTGTGGTATGTGTATGAAACCCGGTTGTCCAGCAATCACGAAGAAGGACAATGGAGATATTGTGATAAATGATACCATGTGTAATGGTTGTAGCTTATGCGAAAAACTGTGTAAGTTTGGTGCAATCAATATGGTTAAGAAAGGATAAGGGTGAATTACCATGGCGATAAAGAATATTATGATAGTAGGTGTTGGTGGTCAGGGAACCTTGCTTACAAGCAGAATCCTTGGCGGCTTAACCATTCATGCAGGATTTGATGTAAAGTTATCTGAGGTACACGGTATGGCACAACGTGGCGGAAGTGTAGTAACTTTTGTAAGATATGGTGAGGAAGTACATGAACCAATTGTTGAAGAAGGTCAAGCAGATGTACTAATAGCCTTTGAACGATTAGAAGCCTTAAGATATGCTCATTTTCTTAAAAAAGATGGTGTTATTGTAGTCAATGATCAACGAATTGATCCAATGCCTGTAGTAATTGGTGCAGCTACATATCCTGAAAACGTTATTGAAGATTTAGAAAAAAAGTATCAGGTATACAGAGTAGATGCAACAGAGGAAGCAAAAAAGCTTGGCAATAGCCGTGTATTCAACATCATTGTACTTGGAATTGCAGCGCAGCATATGGATTTTACAAAAGAAGATTGGCTAACAGTTATTGAAAAGACGGTACCAGCAAAAACCGTTGAGATAAATAAAAAAGCATTTGAAGTAGGTTATCATTTACACAAATAATTTTTTAAGAGGAGGTATTACTATGATCAAACAACTTTCCGTATTTGTAGAAAATGAAATTGGAAGCCTTGCTAGAGTAACGACGGTATTAAAGAATAATGACATCAACCTGAAAGCAATTGCTTCTTTTGATACACCAGAATTTGCTATTTTAAGGATTGTGGTGGATCAGCCAGAAAAGGCAAAGGAACTATTATCAGAGAATGGTTTTGCTGTAAAAATGTCTGAGGCAGTTGCAGTAGAACTAGAAGATAAGCCAGGAGATTTGGATCGAATGCTTCATGTAATTGCCGATTCCAAGTTATGTGTGAATTATATTTACTCCTTTGTACTACGAAGTGGGAAAGCACCACTTATGGTAATAAACACGGATGATTTAATAAAGTCAGCAATGATATTAAAGGAAAATGGCTTTTTGGTTGCAGAGCAGGAGGACATGAAATAATGATTTGGAATGAGACAAAGGAATGTATGAGTCGTGATGAGATTAGAAGCCTACAAGGTGCACGACTCAAAAAGATGGTCAATCGAGTTTATCACAATGTAGAATTCTATCGTAAGAGAATGCAGGAGATGGGGATTGAACCTGGAGATATCAATGGAATTGAAGATTTGACAAAGCTTCCATTTACTACAAAGAGTGACTTAAGAGATAATTACCCTTTTGGTCTATTTGCAGTTCCCCAGTCTGAAATTGTTAGAATTCATGCATCCTCCGGTACAACAGGGAAAGCAACAGTTGTAGGATATACCAGAAAAGATATCGAAGTATGGCAGGAATGTGTTGCGAGAGTACTTGCAATGGCAGGAATTGGAGCAAATGATAAAATTCAAGTAGCGTATGGTTATGGTCTATTCACCGGTGGATTGGGACTTCATTATGGAGCGGAGAATCTTGGCGCAACTGTAATTCCTATGTCATCAGGTAATACAAAGAAGCTGATCACGATGATGGAGGACTTTGGAGCAACGGCAATCGCTTGTACACCTTCCTATTTGCTACACATAGCGGAGTCTTTAGAGGAATCTGGACAGATTGATAAGATACAATTAAAAGCCGCAATCTGTGGTGCTGAGCCTTGGACTGATAATATGAGAAATGAGATCGAGACTAAATTACATTTGAAGGCATATGATATCTATGGATTAAGCGAAATTATGGGACCTGGAGTTGCAGCTGATTGTGAATTCCACAATGGACTTCATGTATATGAAGATCATTTTATTCCTGAGATCATTAATCCTGAGACTTTAGAACCTTGTGAAGAAGGTGAGGTTGGTGAATTAGTATTTACGACCATCACAAAAGAGGGAATTCCATTATTCCGTTATCGTACAAGAGACTTAACAAGCATCTCCTATGAGAAGTGTCAGTGCGGTAGAACCATGGCTCGTATCTCTAGGTTTAAAGGCCGCTCCGATGATATGTTAATCATACGTGGAGTAAATGTATTCCCATCACAGGTAGAGACCGCATTACTTGAGGTAGCTGAGGTTAGTCCACACTATATGCTTATTGTGGATCGTGTTAATAACCTAGACATATTAGAAGTTCAAGTTGAGGTAGAAGAGCGTTTCTTCTCTGATGAGATTAGAAAGTTAGAGGGCTTGACAAAGAAAATAGCGCAAGTTCTTCAATCAGCGCTCGGTCTTGCAGTGAAAGTAACATTAGTAGAACCAAAGACGATTGCACGAAGTGAAGGAAAAGCAAAGAGAGTAATTGATCGTCGTACTTTGATATAAGACTACTGTGTTAGATACATTGGGCATTGGAAGTTTATAGAATTAGTAAATATGAAAGACCAAAAGACTTGGTTTACCAAGTGTTTGAATGAATAAGGAGGCGGACTATGGTTATTAAGCAGTTGTCAGTGTTTATTGAAAATAGGGAAGGCAGATTGGAAAGAGTAACAGAAGCCTTAAGCGAACATAATATCAATATTGCATCTTTTAGTCTTGCAGATACATCCGAATATGGTATGCTCAGAATGATTGTATCAAATCCTGAGGAAGGCAAGAAAGTATTGAAAGAAGAAGGATTTTCGGCAATGCTTACGGATGTTATAGCAGTTAAGATTGCACAAAAAGCTGGTACATTACATAAAGTATTAAAGATTCTCTTTGAAGCAGGGATTAGCGTTGAATATATGTATACTCTTGCGACGGCCGGAACTGATACCTCAATTATAATGAAGCTTTCTGATGTAAACAGTGCTTTAGAGGTCTTAACCACAAATAATTATGAAATTTGTAAAGCACAAGACGCATATGAAATCGACAAATAATGTAAAATATACAGCAAAATAACGTTGACAATGAAATAAAACAGTGATATCATTAAGTTGATGCTAAAATATTAGCAATCAAATTATTTTATTTTTATGGAGGAATTAACATGAACAAAGGTACAGTAAAGTGGTTTAATAACCAAAAAGGATTTGGATTTATCTCTGACGAGCAAGGTAACGATGTATTCGTACATTACTCAGGTCTTAACATGGACGGTTTCAAGTCTTTAGAAGAGGGTCAAGAGGTTCAGTTCGAAGTTGTTCAAGGAGCTAAGGGTCCTCAGGCAACTAACGTAACAAAATATTAATCAAGATTGGTTTACAGTGTACCTTTTTCTAAACTATAAATTCTAAGTTTTTAAAAAGAAGTTTATACAGAATTAGTATATTGTTTGAAACGAAATTGATTAAAGGTTATCCTTAAAGTTTTTCTTTAAGGATAACCTTTTTTTAAATTAAGCCATTTATATTAGTAAGGTATACTATAATATTTCTTGTGCACCTCATTTAATAAATGATAGAGGGGTTTAAATAGCATAAGTGCAATTGCGTAATTTCCAATACCATGTAGAATATCAAAGGGTATTCCACTAAACCAAAAGGCAACCGCAGAGGGTATTCCACTTAAGAATATATTTAGAATGGAACACAATGCACCAAATGAAATTCCGAAGGCACCGGATATGATTGCCCAAAATAAGGAGGAGCGTTCTTTCCTAAATATCATCGTTATGATAAATAAAATTGTCCAGAGATATAGATAGCTAAACCACCAGAGTCCAAATCCATAGAGTAATCCTTCCATTGCTACAAATACATAGATGATATAGAGTGTCTTTCGCCCAAAAATCAAGGTGTATAGGATTATAAGTAAAGAAACCAGCTCAATATTTGGAAGAAAGCCTAAACCAACTTGAACGATTAGTAAGAGTGCACTCATCATGCCTATGATTACAATATCTTTAATTCGCATAAGCACCTCCTGTAATCAAACTAATAGCCTACTGTTAATGTGATTTCGAAGTGGTCTCCGTCTTTAATTGGTGTAGTATCAACACCAGTATTTAGGGTACCGCCAGCAAGCGTAATGCACCACCATTCTTGATTTGCATCATCAACAGTAACACCATTCACTTCAGTAATAAAAAGACCAAATTCACTTTCCGAACCATGAATTAAATCTTTTTCTTCTAATGCTTGACGCAGAAACTTGGCATCCGTTTGGATTGTAAATTCCTCGCTGCTTCCATCGGAAAGTACAACTTCTGCTACAATTTTCTTAGCACCTTCCGTGCCTTTTGGTTTGAAAGCCATATATACGATGGCCATGATGGCAATTACAGCGATGAATATGATTGTTGCAATTACTAGTTTTTTAGTGCTCTTTTTTTGGTTCATGTCTCTTTCTCCTTTTTTTGTGTAATAAAAAAATCCTTACCCACAACAAGGAAAAAGGATTACAAAAATAAACTGCATCATATGCAATTGCTTCTTGTACCCTTGTCCAATCCTCGTGGCGCATTTGGTACGAATCTTAAGCAGGTCTTCTGACTTATGGATCATCATTCTCTTCTAAATCTTCCCGAACAAGTATCAAAACATCCTCTTTACAAGCGGATATTATGTCCAGTGATTTTAAACAAGCAATATGTATCTTGCTAGAAGGAATTCCCCAAATACAGCGGCGAGACCGTACAGGCATTCAACCTGTTTCCCTATTATGTCAAGTATCCTATCGTGATAGGATATATGACCACTTAAAACTCATAAATCGTGTCTTTAAAGACGTTAGATAGTATAGCATGAGGAAATAAAAGTGTCAATAAAGAAATTACGGTCACAGCAACAGAAATTACGGGTGCAGCACAGTACAAAGGTTCACTATACGTGACAATAAAAGAATTGATATTTTATATGTGTATGATATAATAGGAAAAGCGATAGATGACCCAAAGAAATTTTATTTTAAGGAGAAAAGCATGAAAGTTTCACAGAAATCTTTTGGAAAAACAAAGAGTGGAGAAGAAGCTACTTTATATACCATTACGAATAGAAATGGTATGACTGTTACATTTACTGATTACGGTGCAAATATTGTCAATGTAATTGTTCCAGATGCAAAGGGTAATATGGAAGATGTTGTACTTGGCTATGAAAAAATTCAAGGGTATGAAGAGAATGCACCTGGATTTGGTTCTTTTATTGGAAGAAATGCAAATCGTATAGCAGGAGCACAGTTTGAATTAAACGAAAAAGTATATGAGCTTGAAAAAAATAATGGTAAAAACAATCTTCATGGTGGAAATGTTGGCTATAATAAATTTATTTATGAAACAGAAGTTTTTGAAGAAGAAGATATCACTAGTATAGAATTTACAAGACTAAGTCCTAATATGGAGCAAGGCTTCCCAGGAAATCTTGATATTAGCGTTACTTATAGCCTTACGGAAGCAGACGAGATCGTAATTGAATATCTTGCAGTATCGGATAAAGATACTATCGTAAACTTAACGAATCATTCGTACTTTAACTTATCTGGACATGCGTCGGGTTCCATTATTGATCACAAGGTTTGGATTAATGCAAATAAATTCACACCAACGACAGATGACTTAATTCCGACCGGAGAATTAAGAGATGTCGAAGGAACTCCAATGGATTTTAGAAAGTTAAAAGTAATTGGACTTGAGATAGATGCAGATTATGAACCTCTACGTCAAGGAAGTGGATATGATCACAATTATGTACTAGATATTAATAGTGATGATGTGGAAAGAGTTGCTGAGTTGTTTGACGATAAGAGTGGAAGAAGAATGGAAGTATTTACAAATTTGCCAGGGTTACAGTTTTATACCGCAAATATGTTAAGTCCAGTTTCTCACAGTAAAGGTGGAGTATCCTATAACAAGCGAAATGGCGTATGTTTTGAAACACAATATTTTCCTGATGCTTGCAACAACAAAGCCTTCCAATCGAGTGTGCTTAAGGCTGGTGCAGAATATGATTATGTAACGGTATATAAATTTTCACATAAATAAGTAAGGAAGAATAAAAAAGAGGCTGTAACAACTCAAAATTTATATTACTTGAGTTGCTACAACCTCTTTTGATTTCATTGTTCAATCATTACTTTGTACCGTAGATTCTGTCTCCGGCATCTCCAAGTCCTGGTAAAATATATCCCTTTTCATTTAATCTTTCGTCCAGATTTCCAATCCAGACATCAACATCCGGATGTTCTCTTGTTAAGCGCTCAACACCCTCGGGAGCAGCAATTAAACATAGAAAATGAATTTTTGTAATGCCCCTCTTTTTTAAGATATTGATTGCAGCGACAGCAGAACCGCCTGTTGCTAACATTGGATCGACAACAAACATTTCACGTTCGGATGAATCCGAAGGAAGCTTACAGAAATATTCTACTGGTTCTAGAGTTTCTTCATTTCTATATAAGCCAACATGGCCTACTTTTGCATTAGGAATTAGGTTTAAAATGCCATCAGCCATATGAAGCCCAGCTCTAAGAATTGGGACGATGCAAAGCTTTTTACCTGCTATTTCCTTTACTGTCGTTTTTACGAGAGGTGTTTCGATTTCAATATCGGCTAATGGAAGCTTTCTCGTTGCTTCGTAGCAGATTAACATCGCGACTTCTGATACTAAATCTCTAAATTCCTTCGTCGATGTTGTTTTACGTCTCATGATTCCTATCTTGTGTTGAATTAAAGGGTGATCCATGATAGTTACTGTTGCCATAATAATACCTCCTGTTTTTTATTATTCATTAAGTAAAATTTCTATCAATTAGTATATCAAAAAAGTCTTACTTAGAAAAGGCTTTATTTAATTAATTTGAAAATATGTCATAATTATTTTTCAAAATAGGAATATTGTGTTCTTTTATTGCTTTTTATATAAAATATTGTTAAAATATGTTTGCATATGTAATTAATAAGTATAGCTTTATTTATTGATAGGAGGATTCAGAGTGCCTAAATTATTAATTGAGGCCATATTAAAGGCTAATAATATAAAAGTACAAAATAGGAAAGCGTTAGTTGTTGATGATAACGAGGTTAATGCCATGATATTATCAGCTATGCTTACCTTATATGGCATTGATGTAGAGGAAGCTTATTCAGGAAAGAAGGCAGTTGAATTAGCACAAGTAATAGAATATGATATTATTTTTATGGATCATATCATGCCTGATATGGATGGGATAGAAGCATCTTTTGCTATTCGTACAAATTGTAAGAATTTTGATCGCCCCATCATTATAGCGCTATCTGCTCAACGAACAAGTAATATAAAAAAAGTATTTAAAAAAGCGGGAACAAATGATGTATATAGGAAGCCTTTAAATCCGAAAGATTTAAAAGCAATTTTAGAAAAATGGTTACCAAGGAGAACGGTACAATATGATTATAACGAAGATTATTTGAATAGTTTAGATAGTGATAAGAATCTTGTCAAAACTATATTAAATGAAATCAATGAAATTGACTATGAGCTAGGAATGAGATTTGCACTTAATAACTCTGCATATTTTATGCATATTATAAAAATATCACTGAAAGATATTCAAAAAAACATGGATTATCTTAAGACCTTGCAAAAAGATGGAAAGTCAGAACACATCCATATTATTGTACATAGTTTAAAGAGTATTTTCACGAATATTGGAGCTAATCATTTGTTGGAAGGATTAAAGCTTATTGAGACAGTAACAAAAGATGGTGAATATAATGCTATTTATGGGCATGAATCTGATTGCTTTTGGAAGATCATGGATTTTATTATGAAATTGACTGAGGCTGTTAAAAAATATGAATATTTGAAACAACCAACAAGAAATGTAATAGATAAAGAATGCAAACCTATGACAAAGAGCGAATATGAACAAAGTATTTATAATACCATATACTATATTAGAAGATTTGAATATAATTCTGTGATATGTGAAATTGAGAAATTGATACTGAATGAACAGTCAGAAGTGAAGATAGAATTCATAAAAGCACTAGAGGAGATAAAAGAATTTAATTATGATAAAGCTCTTGTGAGAATAATGAATATACAAAAAAAAGAAAATATTGATAGATAAACAGAGGAGAAGCCCGGTAGAGGGGGGAGGAAACTACCGAGCTTGTTTTATGAAAAAAATTATCTTATAAACTTTGGTTATCAAATTAATTTCTTAACTTACTTTGATTATAATAGACATATATGTTCATTGTATGGATATATTATGAACATTTTGTTAATATTCCGATTCTTTAAAATAGGAATATTCCAATATTGGTATGTCTTATTAAGAAATTAAAAAAATTCATTTATAAGGAAAAAGTTACAGTAATTGCAGAGTTTTATTTTATGTCCCTAGAGAATAATAATATTAAAGAAAACAAAATCTAGACATAAATTATTATATATGTTTTAAAAAGTAAATGGATTGAATCCCAATCAAAACAGACGATGGGTAGGTGATTGTTATGTCAAGTGTATTTAAAAAATTAATCAGCAGAGAGCTTGGTGAGAGTAACTATCATCGTTATTTTTTCTTTATTAAGAAAAATCTCGAAAACAAAACGAGTGATAGTCGTCTCATCTATAATGACATGTATGAAAAATTAAAATGTAAGGATTTAAAATCAATATCAAAAATGCATAATCGATTAAATGATACAATGTTATTGGCTTTTCGAATTAGTAAAACTTTTTTCTTTGCATTTTTATTTTATTTGGCATCATCGATATTTATACTTGCTAAAGATCTTCGTACCGAAATTACGATTGGTTCATTGATATTGATGAATGCATGCTTTTTCTTTAAGATGTATGAGTTTGTAATTAATAAGTTCTGCTATATTGACGCACAAATTATATTGGTTTACAAAGCTGTTCTTGACAAGATTATTCTAGGCGAGAGTGGAGGAACGCAGACCAAAGGTTAAACGAATACGATTTAAATAATATTAAAGTAAATCTAGAAAATAGGAGCAGGAGTAATTGATCTTTATCAGTTACTCCTGTTTTGTTTTCGAAAGAAAAATTTACATGAATAATTTGATTAAATTTATTCTATAAGGTAGATTAACGGCAATAGTGATGATATGATAGTAATAGTAAATTAGGAAGGTACATCCATTTGAGATGAAGAGGAACATTTTGCATGATAAAAATAGGTTGTGTTATCAACTCAATGATTGAATACTATTTTGGAGATATAAAGAGGATAAATCATTTTCTTAAGGTATACGGATATGCAAAAGCAATTGGTGAGATGGAAAATCTACCGGAAGAGTTACAGGAAATTTTAGAAATAGCAGCAGTAGTTCATGATATTGGAATCAAGAACAGTGAAGAAAAATATAACAGTAGTGCAGGGAACTATCAACAGATAGAAGGACCTCCTGTTGCAGAGAACTTGTTAAGTACCCTTGGATACGACAGAGTATTGATCGATAGAGTATGTTATTTAATTGGGCATCATCATACCTATCATAATATAGATGGATTAGATTATCAGATTCTAATCGAAGCAGACTTTTTAGTAAATCTATATGAAGACAACATATCAAAGGAAGGAATTGTTCAGGCGAAAGAAAACATATTTAAAACCAAAACTGGTCATTTGTTTTTACTGGAGTGTTTCATAGCATAACTGTTCTATTTCAAAGTAAAACCCTCTCACGATAAAATTAGAGAGGGTTTTTATGTATTATCTATGGCAGTATATGAATGAAAAATCAGGCGGATCCTGACAAAAGAGGAGTTCCACGTTCTAGACGCTTAATTTTTTGTGGGGTTGTGCCAAATAAAGAAAATTGATATAATGAACCTTACGAATGTACGGAAGACTAAAGGCGCTGATCTGTAGAGCAATAAAAAAGATATTGAAAGGTTGAGATGAATGAGACCTAAAAATATGGTGGATAAAAAAAGCATTTCAATCAGGATGATTATTATCATCTCTTTTATAATGCTTTTATTTATTACGACAAGTGTAATAGGCTATATCGTATTTTCAAATTGGCTGTCATCGACAAAAGATATTATCACAAAAATGGAAGAAGACGTAAACATAGATATTTTTAATCAAGTTGATGCTTTGATAGATGTTCCTATGCATATAAATGAAGTGAATCATGGACTAATTGAAAATGGAATTATTGATATATTAGATGAGAAGGAACGAGAAATCTTTTTTGCTGGGGTGCTGAAAACACATCATAGTGAAGAGGTTTATAGCTTTAGTTATGGTACGGAAAATGGAGAGTATTACGGTGCCCGTATTAATGAAAAGAATGAGATTGAAATTATGAGAAATAATGCAATAACGAATGGAAATTCCTGGTATTACTCAACTAATGAGGATTTAACAGCAGATGAACTTGTCGTAGATGCTGGTAAATTTGATCCCCGAACGAGAAGTTGGTATCAGGCAGCAAAAGAAAGAAAAATTCCGATATTTTCTCCCATTTACAAGCATTTTGTAATGGATGACTTGGCTATATCAGCAGCATACCCTATTTACAATAAAGCAGGTGTGTTACAAGGCGTACTTGGAACCCATATCATACTTTCGAAAATTAACAATTATCTAAAAAATATTGTAAAAGATAAAAATGCTATGGCATTTATTATAGAAAAAAGCTCTGGCACATTCGTCGCAAACTCTCTTGCCATGGATAATTTTACAATTCTGGAAGATGGCAATGTTGATAGGCAGACGATTGAAGAAATAGATAATAAGGATATTATTCAGGCATATTTAAATTACAAAAATGACTCAAAAGAAAATTTCTTATTGAAAACTGATAACGATTGGCTCCATATTAATATCACAGAATATAAAAAAGATGGAATCGATTGGCTGGTAATTACAACCATATCTGAAAGTATGTTTACTTCAGATATTAGTAAGACTATGAAGTTAACATTACTATTGACAATAATAGCACTTATCATATCGATAGCAATGTACATGATAATCACAAATATATATCTAAAACCTATTAGTAATCTTGTTGATACCACGGAAAGAGTTTCAAAAGGAGATTTATCTAGTAGAGCAAAAATCATTAGAAATGATGAAATAGGAAAACTGGCAAAAGCATTTAATCATATGGCTGATAGGTTATATTCTCTTATCATTACCCTTGAGGAAAGGGTGAAAGGTAGGACTATAGAATTAGAAAAGTTAAACACTTCATTAACGGAAAATAAAGATCAGTTGCAACTTATTTTGGATTCCACCGCTGATGCAATATATGGGGTTGATAATATAGGCAATTGTACCTTTTGTAATGTGAGCTGCTTAAAATTGTTAGGATACAAGCATCAAGACGATTTGATTGGAAAAAATATGCACTTACTGATTCATTATAGTCATAGAGATGGTACTCCAACTCCTATTGATGAGTGCCAGTCCGCTAGAACATACCTATTTGGAGAAATTTCTAAAATGGATGATGAGGTATATTGGCGAGCAGATGGCACTTGTTTTGATGTATCGTGTATGTCATATCCACAATATAAAGATGGTGTACTAATTGGAGCAGTTGCAACTTTTATAGATATTACGGACCGAAAAAAAGCAGAAGAAGAAATTAAATACTTGAGTTATTATGATTCTCTAACAAAACTCTATAACAGGATGTTTTTCGAGGAGGAACTGAGGCGGCTTGACACCGAAAGAAACCTTCCGATTTCAATCATTGTAGGGGATGTGAATGATTTAAAATTAACAAATGATATCTTTGGACATGCAGCAGGAGATTCACTGCTTAAAAAAGTAGCGGAAATTTTAAAAAAAGTTTGTAGAGTAGACTCCATTATTGCTCGTATGGGGGGAGATGAATTTGCAATCCTTTTACCTAAAACAGAGGTTGAGGAAGCAGAAAAAATTATTACAAGAATAAAAAGCGAATTTTCTAGAGAACAGATTGTTGCAATAAAGTGTAGTATATCGATGGGCAGTGATACGAAGGTAAATGTTGACCAAGATATTACTAATATAATGGAAGATGCTGATGATAAAATGTATCTAGAAAAAACTCTTAACAGGAAAAGCATTCACTCAAAACAGATAAAAACGATCATTGAAACACTTCATGAAATTAATCCGAGAGAAGAGAGACACTCGGAAAATGTTAGTGAAATAAGTCAAAACATTGGAAAAGCAATGAATTTAACCGTTGTAGAAATAAAAAGATTAAAAGAGGCAGGATTTCTACATGATATTGGAAAAATTGTTATGGATGAAAGTATGACTAAAAATCAAGTAAAACAACATTCTGTTGTAGGCTATAGGATATTAAATTCATTTGATGATACGATGGACTTGGCAGAATTTGTTTTAGCTCATCACGAGAGTTGGGATGGATCTGGCTACCCTAAAGGTTTGAAGGGTGAAGAAATTCCTAAATTAGCAAGAATTATAGCAGTGGCAGAGAGTTATGATAATATGACAAATAATTTAAATAGTAATGCCATGAGCAAAGAAGATGCTGTTCAGGAAATAATGAAGCAATCGGGTGCAAAGTTTGACCCAGAGATTGTAAACATCTTTATTAATCTCTTAAGCACATGATGAAACTTCAGATGGCGGTTTTATTGCGGTGGGGAACACTTAGTCCAATCCTAAAACGTAGCATAGATATTAATTACCCTGACTTTGGCAGGTATAAATTCAATCTCGGTATGGATAAATTCTACCCCAACCAACAAAAGAGGAGTTCCACAGTTCTAGACGATTAATTTTTTGAAGGGGTTGTGCCAAATAAAGAAACTTGATATAATGAACCTTACGAATTTACGGTAGACTAAATGCACTGATCTAAATAGCAATTAATTGTATGAAAATCAGTTTTATTTATTCCATGCAGATACTTCCATTGATGGAAAGCATTAAAGTTGGCCCAGTTTAAAATTTTATGAATATCGGGAAGATGATCATTGTTATCTTATGATATTTTAATTATTGAGGTGAAACAATAATGCTAATTTGTCAAATTTTACTAATCATATCTACATTGTGCAATTGCGCACTTACCATTTATGCATTTAGAATGCGAAAAGCAAAGAGTGCTAGTATCACCCCATTTAGGAGCATTTTTCGGTATCAGCTCACTTCTGTTATCCCTATCGCACGAGACAAGATTATGGATAGTATACAGGAAGGAATAGTAACTACAGATGACTTAGGTATAATTATAGATAAAAATAAAGCAATAGATAGATTTATAATGGATGTTGTCGGACAGAACCATAATATTCTCGGTAAAAGTATAGATTGTGTGCTTCACAAATGGCCACGATGGTTCTCATCCTGTAAAAGTATACAAGCAGACGAATTTGAAATTGACACTTCAGAATTGGGAAACAAAAGATATTACGTGAAGGTAAATCCCATATATGATAAGCATCTTAAAAAGTGTGGAACAGTCTCAATTCTTTCTGACATTACAGAAAGAAAAATCAGAGACGAGGAATTGTTCACTACTGCGGAATGGAGTAAAGAGCAGTTAAAGGATCTGGCGAGAGAATTAAATATACAAAAAAAGAAGCTTGAATCAATCATTGAAAGTATGTCGGATCATTGTGTGGTTATGGATAAAGAAGGTAATTATACTGAAATTAACAAGGCTGCCAAGGAACTTATGCCTTCCCTCCAACTGAAGCAAGTAAGTGATTGGCTAAAAATTGCAGGATATTATGATATCCTAGGGAATGAAATTAATGCCAATTCAGTGCCTGTAAGGCAGATAATGAATGGAGAAAGACTAACTAACTTTAGACTGATTCAAAAAATTAATGGACAGGAATTACATTTTAATGTAAATAGTATTCCCATATATGATGAAAAAGATGAGTTTGTATTTGGTGTAATATGTAGTTCTGATATAACTGAGCTTGTTCGGCATCAAAAAGAGATTATGCGACAAAACGAACAATTGGAAGCTATATTAAATACCATGTCAGACATGGCAATACTTTCAATTACAGATAAGGAAGGAAATTTTCTTCGCTACAGTAATGCCGCAAATGACTATTTTAGTGAAAATACATTTAAAGTAAAAGCAGGCACTACTTATCAAGAGGGGGTATATTTTCATTCGGATGGAAGAGAAATTAGTCTATATGAAATGCCAGTATTTAAGGTGCTTAGAGGGGAAAAAGTAACTAATCTCCATTTCATTAAGAAAGATTTAAACGGTGAAACTCATTTTTTATTTAATGGAACTCCAATATATGATAAGAATGGAAACTTAACGAATGGAGTATTTTTTAATATGGATATCACGGAACAGGTAATGCATAAAAAGCTGATTCCTGTAACCGAGCAACTTGTAGCACTAAATAAATTAAATAACAAGCTCTTTACAGTTTTCACGCATGATATTCGCAATCCTATGGCTACCATGGTAAGCCTTATTGAGCTGCTAGAAGAAGATGAAGAGTATTACAGCAATGAAAATAAAGAAATTATAGAATCTGTAAAGGAGCAGTTCAATCATACTTATAATATAGTTGAGAATTTGTTGGAGTGGCTTAAAAGTCAAAAAGAAGGCCTGATTTATAATCCGTTGATTTGTGATCTTTCCAAGATTGTTCAGGAAGTTGTAAATATGTATCATATCAGTGCAAGTGCAAAAAATATTTGCATAACCAGCGATATAGTTGAGGATATGAGTGTATTTGTTGATATTGATATGCTTGAATTAGTAATACGTAACATTATTTCTAATGCAGTAAAGTTTACTGGTAATGACGGAATAATAACCATTCAAGCATATAAATCCGGAAATGAAACTATAATTGCAATCAAAGATACTGGTAATGGAATGGATGAAGAAAAAGTAAAGACACTCTTTTGCGAAGCTTATGCTAGCTCAACAATAGGAACGGCGGGAGAGAAGGGCATAGGCCTGGGACTCTTGATCTGTAAGGAATTTCTAATACAAAATGGAGGAATAATATGGGTAGACAGTACGATAGGAATAGGGAGTACTTTCTATTTTTCCATACCCGCATTAAATATATAAATTCTTATAAAATTCTTGATGAGGTAATGAGATGAATGTAATCGTTGTAGATGATGAAAAATCAATGCTACTTATTATGAAAAAAATGATTTCTAAAATCCCAGATATTAATATAGTTGGAAGCTTTCAGAGCCCAAGTGAGGCTTATTTATTTATAGAGAATAACAAGGTAGATATAGCTTTTGTGGATATCAATATGCCGGAAGAGAGTGGTCTTGATTTTGTAAGAAGAGTTAAATTGGAGATCGAAGATATCCATATTGTCTTTCTCACTGCGCACAAGGAATATGCGCTTGAAGCTTTTGAAGTGCATGCATTTGACTATATTATCAAACCAATTTTACAATTGAAGCTGGAAAATTCAATTCTGAGGATGAAGCAAAGGTTTGCTCCTTTACAACCCTTGGATGTGCATGTTGTTATACCAAAGTTATTTGTTAATTGTCTTGGGGGTATGGATGTTAGAGGTGCGGATAACGAGACTGTGCAATTTACTTCTACGAAAAGTATTGAATTGTTGGCTTATCTACTTATAAAAAAAGGCCGATTTGTTTCGAAATGGAGTATCATTGAGGATGTTTTTAGAGGGATGCCACCACATAATGCAGAAACATACCTTAATACTACTGTTTATAAATTAAGAAAAGCTTTGCAACCACATGGCATGAGATCTGCTATTATAGCTTCTAATGAAAGCTATAAAATTGAAATGAAAGATATTTATGTTGATTTTGTTGACTTTGAGAATCGGTTAACTTCGCTTTCGGATTTAAAGAATACTAATCAAAATCTAATTCTTTTAATTGAAAAACTTTTTTTAGGAGAGCTTTATGGGGAAAAAGATTATTATTGGTCTTTACCTGAAAAAGAAAGACTTTCTGAACTATATTTAAGCTTTGCAAAAAATTTGGTGAGATATATGCTTGAAAGAAACCAAATAAATGGAGCTTTGCAGGTAGCGAAAAAATTAATAAATATTAATGAATTTGATGTAGAAGCGAATTGCCTTCTTATGAAGATTTATGCAAACCAGAGGAATATGATGCTGTTAGTACGGCAGTATGAGAATTATTCAAAAGTGCTTAGAAGCGAACTGGGAATACTTCCTGAAAACGTGGTGATAAATTTATATTCGGTACTTATTAAATCTTTTAAATAAGACTTTTGATATTAAAAGTTACATATAAAAACGAAATTTTGGATAATTCTATGTATTTATAATGGAAGATACCTAATAATATGGTGAGCTATATAAGTTAAGTTTGCAGAGAAAATTTCTTTGCAGGCTTTTTTATTATCCCTATTGTTATTTAATTATACAGATAACATTATGACATATTTTGTAATAAGTATATAGATAACAGTATGACATATTTCGTCATAATTTCGTCAGACGAGGTTGATAAGATACAAATAATACCACGTTATATTGTAATTAAAAAAGTAATGATAGATAAAGGTATTGCAGTGGAACAATTAAAAAATTTACTACAAATAGAAAGAAACAAAGGAGAATGATCTATAGGAGTGAACTATTATATGTTGGCGTGATAATAAGAAAGGGGATAAAATAAGTGACGGAAAAGTATTCAAATGAACTAATACTTGAAATGTATATATTTGAGACCACGCAACAATTAGAGCAGCTGGAGCAAGCCATTATCGCTTGTGAAAAATCCAATGCCTATTCTCAAGATGCGATTAATGAAATCTTCAGGTTTATGCACACAATAAAAGGCTCTTCGGCTATGATGCTTTTTAATAATGTTAGTTCTCTTGCTCATTCAATAGAAGATCTTTTCTATTATCTGAGAGAGCAAAAACCTCAGAATGTTGACTATTCTACGCTTTCAGATTTAGTTTTGGAGAGTGTTGATTTTATAAAGATAGAGGTTGAGAAGATCAAAAGTGGGAGTGAATCAGATGGAGAAGCACAAAGTCTAATTGAAAAGCTGAAAAAGTTTTTAGCGGAATTAAAGTCAGGATATGAAAAAAAACCTTTCTATACTGTATTAGAAAGGAAAAGTGAACAAGCGAAAAAGAACAGATTCAAAGCAAATATTCTATTTAAAGAAGATTGCGAAATGGAAAATATAAGAGGGTTTAGTATCATCCATAAATTAGTTGATATAGCCCAAGAGGTTTATTATTTGCCAGAAGATATTGTCGAAAATGAGAAGGCAGCTTTATGGATAAGAGATAATGGCTTTGAAATATTTCTTGTAACAGAATGTAATTACGAAGAAATGTATCAGTTTTTTATGCAGACTATTTTTCTGAAAACCCTTGATCTTGTGCAATTAGAAAATGATGATGAATTCAAACAGTTCTATGAAACTAAAAAAACAGTAACACAAAACATACAATTAATAGTTCCACTGCTAGATCAATCAGCAGAGAAGCAACAGGTTATAAAGGAAATATCAAGTAATGGTCAATCAATAATAAGTGTGAATGTAGATAAGTTAGATAGGTTGATGGACTTGGTAGGGGAAATGGTAATAGCAGAAGCAATGGTTACCCAAAACCCTGAATTCACAAATCTAGAGATCCAAAATTTACAAAAAGCGGCCAGACAATTACATAAGATTACCAATGAGTTACAAGATATGGTAATGGCAATTCGAATGGTACCACTTTCTACGACCTTCTTAAAAATGCATAGGATTATGAGGGATATGTGTAAGAAATTAGGGAAAGAAGTGAGGCTAGAAGTAATTGGAGAAGAAACAGAAGTAGATAAAAATATTATTGAAAGTATCTCAGATCCACTGATGCACTTAATCAGAAATGCATTAGATCATGGGATAGAAGAAAGTGATGAAAGAGTAAAAAAAGGGAAAGAAAAAGTAGGAACGGTAACACTTGAAGCGAAAAATTCAGGAAGTGACGTATTAGTAATTATAAGTGATGACGGAAAAGGGTTAAATAAAGATAGGATTCTAAAAAAAGCTAGGAAAAATGGTATATTAGAAAAACCTGAAAGTGAAATGACAAAACAGGATATATTCAATTTAATTCTTCTTCCGGGATTTTCAACCAAGGAAAGCGTTACTGAATTTTCAGGTAGAGGCGTTGGTATGGATGTTGTAGTAAAGAATTTAGAGGCAGTAGGGGGTTCTGTAGCGGTAGATAGCATAGATGAACAGGGTACGATAATCACGCTTAAGATTCCACTAACCTTAGCAATTATCGATGGTATGAATATTAAAGTCGGAGATTCAAGGTATACAATACCAATCATTTCAATAAAAGAGTCATTTAGGCCAAAGTTAATTGACTTAATTGCAGATCCAGATGGAAATGAAATGATTATGGTTAGAGGACAATGTTATCCTATTTTACGCCTGCATAGGCATTACAATGTGAATACAAAGATTCGAGAATTTTCGGAAGGTATATTAATTATGGTAGAAGATGATGGAAAAAGCTGTTGTCTTTTTGCAGATGAACTCATTGGACAGCAACAGGTTGTAGTTAAGGCATTACCTAATTATATTAAAAAGAAACGTAAGATTAGTGGATTGGGGGGCTGTACATTATTAGGTGATGGAAGCATTAGCTTAATTCTAGACATAGGAGCGTTAATAGCTTTTAAAGATAATGGTTAAAAGGAAAAACAAAGGAGAGAAAACATGAAGCAAGAAGCAATGCAAGAATTATTTGAAGAAGAAGATACGCAAAAAGGTAAGTTTCTTACATTTTCACTAGGCAATGAGTCTTATGGTATTGAAATTCTATATGTTACTGAAATTGTATGCATACAACCGATTACAGAAGTTCCTGAGCTTCCTGAGTATATAAAAGGTATCATTAACCTAAGGGGAAAAATTATTCCAGTGATGGATGTGAGATTAAGATTTAAAAAGTCACCTATGGACTATAATGATAGAACATGTATTGTAGTTATTGACATTAAGGAGATATCAATAGGCATGATTGTTGATGCTGTAGCTGAAGTTCTTTCAATCTCTGAAAAAGAAATTGTACCACCACCTGATATTAATAAGGTCGGTAAGAAATATATTAAAGGAATCGGGAAGACAGGCAGTGAAGTTACATTAATTTTAGATTGTGATAAGCTCATAGACGATGAAGAAGTAGATACGTTTACTAAATTTGATTGATTATAAGGAGGTTTTTATATGAAATGGTTTAATAATTTAAAGATAGGTGTAAAACTTATCACCGGTTTTATCATTGTAGCCATAATAGCGGGTGTTATTGGCGCAGTTGGTGTAATAAACCTACAGAAAATTAATGATGCTGATGATAGACTATATAAGACAATGACAGCACCACTTGGAGAAATGATTCTCATAGTAGAATCTTATCAAAGAATGAGAGTAAATATCAAGGACATTCTTATTGCAACAACAGATGAAGAAATTGCAGATTATGAGGGCCGCATTGTTTTACGTAACCAAGAATTTGATACAACTATAATAAGTTTCGAAAAAACTCTATTTACAGATAGGGGTAAGGAGCTTGTTCTAAGTATAAAAGATAATAAGGTGATGTATGATGCTTTGGTTGTAGAAGTAATAAAATATTGTAAAAGTGGGGACTTAGTAGCAGCGAAAACCTTACTTAATGGTGAAGGGAACACCCTCAGAACAGAAATTGAAGATGCCTTAAATGAGCTCATGGATACTAAAGTTAGTGCAGCCAAGGAAACAGCGCAGGACAATGCGACTACTGCAAATACTGCAATAGTTACTATGTTTATTATACTTGCAGTTGGTGTATTGATATCAATTTTATTAGGCGTATTCTTGGCAAATCTTATAAAAAAACCTATAAATAAATTATTGAATGCTTCTATGGAAATAGCGAATGGCAATTTAGATATTGAAATAGATGTTAATACAAAGGATGAAATCGGAAATCTTGCAAAGGCCTTTAACGCCATGACTCGTAACGTCAATGAGGTTATGTCTAATATTAACTCAGCCTCAGAACAAGTGGCTTCTGGTTCTAGGCAAGTATCTGAGTCTAGTATGTCGTTATCTCAAGGGGCTACAGAACAAGCCAGTTCCATAGAAGAGTTAACAGCATCGATAGAAGAGATTGCTGCTCAGACGAGAGAAAATGCTCAGAATTCAAATACAGCGAATGAAATCTCAGAGACAGCAAAATTGAATGCTTCACAAGGAAGTCAACAAATGAACCAAATGCTGAAAGCAATGGATGAAATCAATGAGTCATCGAGTAATATTTCTAAAATCATCAAAGTTATTGATGAAATTGCTTTTCAAACAAATATTCTTGCACTTAATGCGGCGGTAGAAGCTGCAAGAGCAGGTCAACATGGTAAAGGATTTGCAGTAGTTGCAGAAGAAGTGAGAAATCTTGCGGCACGTTCTGCTAATGCAGCAAAAGAAACCACAGCCATGATTGAAGGGTCAATTAAGAAGGTTGAACATGGTACGAAAATAGCGAATCAAACGTCGGATGCCTTAAACAATATTGTTGATGGTATAGGAAAGGTAGCAATCTTAGTGAATCAAATTGCAGTAGCTTCGAATGAGCAAGCTCTTGGCGTTGATCAAATCAACCAAGGACTCACTCAAATATCTGATGTAGTTCAAACTACTTCTGCAACCTCTGAAGAAACAGCAGCAGCCAGTGAAGAACTTTCAGGACAAGCTGAGATGCTTAGAGGCCAAGTGGGTAAATTTAAGCTTAAAAAGGATAATGCTTATGGTTCTTACAAAGGGTTAGAATCACTCAGTCCAGAAGTATTGAAGATGCTTGAAAACATGAATGATAAGAATAATCATAATAGTATAGTGGGTCATGAAAAAGCAGCAATAAATACGAAAAGAATTGTATTAAGCGATAAAGAATTTGGTAAGTATTAAGTTTTACAATATAGGAGGGCTTTACATAAAAGCCCTCCTCTTAATAAAGGAAGATGAGTCCTGTGACAAATATAACGCACAAAGAATTTGTACTATTATCAGAATATATTGAAACACATTATGGTATACATTTGGGTGAAGAAAAACAAACACTATTAGTTGGAAGGCTACAAAATGTCCTGGTACAACTGGGCTTTCAAAGTTTTATGGATTATTATAATTACTTAATAGCAGATAAAAGTGGTGAAGTAGGGGTTACCCTTGTGGATAGAATTTCGACCAATCACACCTACTTTATGAGAGAAACCAAGCATTTTCACTATTTTAGAGATAAGGTTTTGCCTTATTTAATGTTTTCGGTAAAAGATAAAGATTTGCGAATATGGTGTGCAGCAAGTTCAACTGGAGAAGAAGCCTATACGTTAGCAATGATTGTAGATGAATTTTTAGGAAAAGAGAAAATATGGTGGGATGCTAAAATACTTGCGACAGATATATCCAGTAATGTATTAGATATAGCCCAAAAAGGTATTTATAGCTTTGAACAGATAGCACCCTTGCCTATTCAATGGAGAAGTCAATATTTTAATAAATACGATAATGAAAGTGCTATTATTACAGATAAAATCAAAAATGAAGTTTTATTTCGAAAGTTTAATTTAGTGGACAATGTTTTCCCTTTTAAAAAGAAATTTCATGTGATTTTCTGCAGAAATGTTATGATATATTTTGAAATAAAAACAAAAGAAATATTGCTTGATAAGTTATATGATATGCTAAATTATGGAGGCTACTTATTTATAGGACATTCAGAGTCTATCAATCGTGAAACTTCAAAGTTTAAATATATATGTCCAGCAGTTTATAGAAAAGAATAGATTTGAAGTATAATATAAAAATAAAATTAATTTATTAGTCGTAAGATGAAATTGGCATCACGAAATGTCAAGTGTCATTAATAAAGGTACCTGATAAACTTTGTGCCATATTGAGGTAACGTAACTATGGATATTATAATTGGAATTGGTGAATATGGAATTTCAAATAAAAAAGAAGATGTTTTAAAAACCTTTGCTCTAGCTTCTTGTGTAGGGGTAACAATGTATTGCCCAAAAGTTTCAGCGGCAGGAATGGTTCATATTGCGTTACCAATGAATCAAACAATCAACGAAAGTTTAAGTAAGCCTTGCTATTATGCCTCTCTCGGCGTTCCACTGTTGCTTGATAAGATGGAAAAGGAATTCAACTGTAAGCAAAAGGATTTAGTGATTCAGCTATTTGGTGGAGCAGATTCTGTTAATAAAAACGACTATTTCCTTATTGGTAGAAAAAATATAATATACATAACTAATTTACTTGAAAAAATGGAATTAAGATATTCTTATGGGGGGATTGGCGGTAATCTGAGTAGAACAATAGAAATGGATGTAGCAACGGGATGCATTAAAATTCATACACAACCTATTAAAGTTTAGAAGAATATTAAAATCATTGTGACTGTGGCTCTTGATAAAACAGAGCTCTTTCAACGAATGAGGTAATAATAAATAGTGTTACGAAGAATTAAGATTAAATAAACAGAAAATTGACAGTGCATACTATGAAAAGTCAATACTGCAAAACAGAAAAGATGAATAGATCTAAATAAAAGATGCTTAATGTTGCTAATGTTTATAATAAGCAATAAACTCAATATAATATTTCAGGAGGTTGTACTATGTTTATTTGGAAAAAAGAATTTGAATTAGGAATTGAATCGATTGATAATCAGCATAAAAAATTACTGGAGATAGGAAACAGAGTTAATGACTTGTTAGCTATTCATTCTGATGATAAGAATTATGATGAAATCATTAAAGTGATTGAAGATTTAAAAGACTATACTATTTATCATTTTAAAACAGAAGAAGATCTCTTTATAAAATACAACTATACGGAGTACAATCAACATAAAAAAGAACACGAAGGGTTTACTCAATACATTAATTCAGTCAATTATAATTTGGTTGAGGAAAATCAAGGTATATTTCTAGAAAATCTGTTGAAAAAGATTGTGAATTGGGTATTTCAACATATCATAACCTCAGATTATATGTATAAGGATTATCTGATAACACTTGGGGCCAAATAACTTTCCTACTATGACACGTGTATCAAAAAGATATTGAAAGGTTGAGGTTAATGAAACCTATCATTCCTTACTCTGCTGCTAAAAGGTGGGGTAGGGAACTTTTTTTGCGTTTTAGCAAAAGGGAGTGAATGAGATAACTGGAGAAGATAATTGGATAAAATTTTAAGGTACGATAGATGGCACATATTGACATAATTATGTGATATGGTTATATTATAAATATCACGTATAAGAAGGAGAGAAAAACTTATGAAAAAGACAAAAATTATAACTTATTTATCGGCAGCATTAATATTTGGCGCTATTGCAGCCAATATTAATTCTGTAAGTGTCCAAGCATATGAGGTATCTGGATTCTATCAATATGAAACCTATGATACAGGAGTTAAAATTACAAAATATACCGGTGGGGAATTTGCAGTATCGATACCGTCTAAGATAGGAAAAACAAAGGTTACTGCGATTGGAGATCGTGCATTTGAGAACAATGATCTAATAGAAAGTGTGACTATTCCTAATACAGTAACCACGATTGGACATGAAGCTTTTAAGGATTGTGACAGTTTGAAAGAGATTACGATCCCGAACAGTGTGACAACAATATATTCCGACAGATGGAATAATACATTTGGATCTTGTGATAATTTAACCAGTGTGGTAATAGGAGATGGTCTGAAAGCAATTGAAGGTGGTTGCTTTTCAGAATGTCCCAAGCTACAAAATGTAACAATAGGAAAAAAGGTTACGGCAATAGGAGAGGAAGCATTTAATAACTGTGATAGCCTAATGAGCATTGATATACCTGAAGCAGTAAAAAGTATAGGTAATGACTGCTTTAATGACTGTAATAATTTGCAGATAGTTAATCTGTTTAATGGATTGGAAACTATTGGCTATGAGGCTTTTCAGAATTGTGACAGTTTGATAGAGATTACGATTCCGAACAGTGTGACAACAATAAATTCTGACAGATGGAATAATACATTCGGGTCTTGCGACAATTTAACCAGTGTGGTAATAGGAGATGGTCTACAAGTAATTCAAGCTAGTTGTTTTACAGAGTGTCCCAAGCTACAAAATGTAACAATAGGAAAAAAGGTTACAGCAATAGGAGAGGAAGCATTTAATAACTGTGATAGCCTTTTGAGCATTAATATACCTGGAGCAGTAAAAAGTATAGGTAATGACTGCTTTAATGACTGTAATAATTTGCAGATAGTTAATTTGTTTTATGGATTACAAACTATTGGGTATGAGGCTTTTCAGAATTGTGACAGTTTGATGGAGATTACGATCCCGAACAGTGTGACAGCAATATATTCCGATAGATGGAATAAAACATTCGGGTCTTGCGAAAGATTGTTAAAACTACAGATACCAAATAGTGTATCTGTTATAGGAGATGAGATTGTAGCTGATTCAAAAAATGTAGTAATTTATGGCTATGCAAATTCTGCTGCTATGCAATATGCAACTAATAACAAAATCCTATTTCAGGAATTACCGAGTGTTCCTTCTGATAGTTTTTCATTTGTAGATAAAGAAATTTTATTGATGGCTGGTAAGACGGTAACACTGAAATATACGATTACCCCTGAGAACACGACAGATGCAATCATCTGGAAAACCAGTGATGCAAATATAGCAACAGTTGACAACATAGGAGTAGTGACGGCTAAGAGTAAGGGAAGTGTCAGTATTATCGCTACAACAACGAGTGGGAAAAAAGGAAGTGTCACTATAGTAGTGCAAGAAGCTCCGAAAACTATTTTCTTTAAGACATCATCCAATAAACTTGTAGTTGGACAAACCTACACACAGAAGGCAATTCTCGATGATGGAAGCAGAACGGACGTAAGCATAACCTATACAAGCAGTGACACTACAATTGCAACAGTAGATACCAAAGGTAAAGTTACTGCAAAGAAGGTCGGTAATGCAACTATCACAGCTAGAATATTTAATGGCTTAAATACTACATATCAGGTTGAGGTGTATAACGCACCGACGAGTGTAAAATTAACACCAAAAAAGCTTACGCTTCAGGTAAATAACACCTACACTTTATTAGCAACCCTGCCCGAAGGAAGCTATACTTCAAAAATTACTTTTAAGAGCAGTAATTCCAGTATTGCAACGGTAAATTCCTATGGTACTATTGTTGCAAAGAAAAAAGGAAGCGTAAAAATTACAGTAACAACGCACAATGGTAAGAAAGCGATCAGTACCGTAACCATAAAATAGTAGTTCGTTTGATTCGTATTATATACCACAAGCATTACCGCATATGCAACTGTTAAATTCTAATCCTAGTGAGGTAGTCCAGACTACTTCTGCCTTAAGTGGTGCAAAACACTACACAAATCGTCACACCCCAGAGAAAAAATCCTTCTCTGGGGGTTTTTTTTTGGCCACAGAAATCTCTGGCTATTAAGAAGAAAAATCAATCCATAAGTAAGGATTGATTTTTCTAAGACCTCGATTTTTGCATCAAGGTCTTATTTTGTGCTGTTTTGGACATTTTCTAACGCATTATGAAGTGTGGTTTCATCATTTAGTGAAGTATGTAATAAATTATAACCATTTTCTGACATTTGTCACTTTTAATTTTGTTTATAATAATATACAATAAAACTAGAATTATTTCCCTATGAATGTTGTAATATGTAAGATTTGATGAGGGTGATGAAATATGTCAAGTAATTTAAAAATAGGAATAATCATTTATATAATTTTAATTATTCAAGGTGCTATCACAGGAACAGCTCTATATATTAAGGCTAAAAAAACAGCTGAACTTTATACTCTGCTCCTTTGCCATATTGCAATCGTTCTATGGCTACTACTGGCAACAATTGAGAACTTTTCGGTCGGTACTAATTTCTTCATTATTGCTATCAGATTAACGCTGATACCTATTATGTTTATTGGTTCATTATTGATGATTTTCACACTTCACTATGTAGGCATTATTACACCAAAAAACAATAAGATTATTTGGCTCATATTGGCAACACCAATCATCTGTTATTTACCTTTACTCACTAATACATATCTGGAGTTAGTCATTTATAAGACAATTAAAAATCAAATGGTTACCCAGTGGGGAGTTTTGTTTTTTGTTAATACAGCTATTTCTCATATATATTTTCTGCTAAGTGGAATAATCATAATTTATAAGTCAATTCAAATGAATATTAGAGTTAAGCAAAATATAGTTTTGGTTCTATCTGTAATGGTTTCAACTACTTTAAATATTTTAACCGGTACACAGGTTATTAAATCTCCGGGATTCGATGTAGTTCCGGTGAGCTTTTCTATTGTCTTGGCAGTAATGTCACTTTTAGTTTTCAAATATAAAATCATTGACATTGTGCCCATTGCTTACAATGAACTATTCAACCAAATCAATTCTGCTGCATTAATAGTAGACAGAGAAGGAAATATTGATGAATACAACTGTATATTCGTAGATTACTTCAATCATTTGTTCAATCCCCGCCTGTGCACTAATGTGTACTCTTTCTTGGATTTTATTAATGAACATTCCGATGAAAAACCTAATATCATCAAAATCAAAGAATTTCTTGACTCAGAGGATGGTCATGCTTATGAGGATACAATTCGAATAAATTCACCTGATTCATCTATAAAGCAATATACAATCAGTATTGTCTCATTAAAAACCTCTAACCGAAATACAATAGGTAAATTAATTGTGATTAAAGATGTAACAGAGTATAGAACAGTAACTATCTCTGATGAAAGAAGTAGGTTATCAAGTGATTTACATGATAGCCTTGGAAACTGTATCAACATCATCAGTTCAAATCTTGAGTATGCATTGAAGAATTTCGATGGATCATCAGAAATAAAAGAATGTATCGAAATATCCTATGCTAAATCAACCAGTGCATTTTTACATTTAAGAAGAATAGTCGAAGAACTGAAACCGATTGATATTGAGAAAAATGGCCTGCTTTGGGCTCTTCAATCGATGTTTTATAAACTGAGGATGAAAGGAATTCATATTGAATTTTCACCTAATAATGTGGATGACAAACTAATCAGCAGTAAAAAACATGGAGAAGCAATCTATTTTATCTGTCAGGAAGCTATAAACAATTCTGTCATACACGGGAGAGCCGCTAGCATAATAATAACGCTGATACAGACTAAGCATCAGATAAAACTTTATATAACGGATGATGGAGCAGGCTGTAACGTAATAGTGAAAAACAAAGGTTTAAACAGTATGGAAAGCAGGATAAACGCACTTGGGGGGAACCTGGAGTATGGTTCACCAAGTGAAGGTGGCTTCAACTTAAAGGCGGTCATTCCTTTGGTGTTTGAAATAACCGATGCCAATTTCAATGAGGAGGTAGAATAGTGATTAAAGTCATTATTGTTGATGATGATAAAGATGCAGCCCTGGCCTTAAAGAGAAACATTGATGGAACGGATGGTATTGAAGTGGTTGGGATTTTTAATGATGGGAAAACGGCTGTTACCCAATGCTTTGATAAACATCCGGATATTATACTGATGGATGTAAGAATGCCGATAATGGACGGTATAGAGGCAAGCAGATTGATTAAGCAGCAGCATCCAACCATAAAAATCTTGATTTTGACACTTTTTTCTGAAAGGGAAAACATGATAAAAGCAATAAAAAACAATTGCGATGGCTTTCTCTTCAAAGGTCACAAAAGCGAAGAACTTGTTGCAATCATAAAAAATACATATCAAGGTATGAACACATTTGAAAACGAAGTTCAAAATGTTTTTCATGAACATATATTCAATTCGGATTATCATAAACATAACAATGAAGTAGACCTGAAAGCCTTGGACAAACTGACAAAGAGGGAACAGGATATTGTAAGGTTGATCACAGCAGGGAAAAAGGATACAGAAATTGCTGGTGAGCTATTTATCAGTGAAGGATATTTGAGAAACATACTGGTCGAGATAAGAGAAAAACTAGGGCTACGAAATAGTAAAGAACTCGCTGTCTGGGGAGCAAAGATGGGGTTGTAAAGTGAACTTTGGGATTAACTTTAATATATTAAAATGGGGGAAGTTAACATGAAATCAATTTTCAAATCAAAGAAGGTATGGATTTCAATAATAGTTGTACTACTTGTAGTTATAGGTATTATTACGGCAGTGACAGTAAGTGGCAGCAGTGATACGAAAGCGGTTTTAAAGCAGTTATCCCTTGGAGAGAAATACCTTTCCGAGTTGGATTATGAAAAAGCAGTTGTTGCATACAACAAAGTAATTGAAATTGAGCCTAGAAACATTCAGGCATATCTTGGATTGGCAGAGGCATATAAAGGGATTGATAAGACTGAGGATGCTATCAATGCTTTAGAAATAGCTATTTCAATAGTGCAAGAAGAAAAAAATACTATTACTGATCTGCCTGATGTAAGTAAAGATCTGTATATAATGCTTTCTGAACTTTATGACGAGATTGGTTATGCAGAAAGGGCTTTCAGAACATTACAAAAGGGATATGCGTTAACCGGCTCGTCGGTAATAAAAGAGTTACTTAATAAATACTATCCAGAGGTGTTTGCTTCTATTCCGTCAGGAAATTATAAGACCATGCAGCTGCTTTCTTTCAAAAGTGAGGGGATAAAGATATATTATACCATGTACGGAACTGAACCATCAAAGTCTTCCGATACATATAATAAGCCAATAGAGATCAAAAAAGGGGTTACTATAGTAAAGGTAGCAGCAGAGAATAAATTTGGCGAGTTAGGAGAAGTTAAGACTTATATTTATTCTGTAGTTATGGATCCGACACCTGTGCCGACACCTATATTGACACCAGAACCAACACCAGAACCAACACCAGAACCAACACCAGAACCAGAACCAACACCAGAACCAGAACCAACACTAGAACCTACAAGTGAAGCAAATCGAACTATACCCCCGGACATGAAGCCGAACTTCATAAAACCCATTCCAACCCCCACACTGACACCATCTCCTACGTCTTCACATCGTGAGAAGGATGAAGTGATTAAATGGAATGATTTTGGATTTGAAAATGGAATACGCAAAATATTAAATAGACCTACTGGTGATATATTAAAAAGCGAAGTTGCTGACATTAAGATACTTGATTTGCAGCAATATAATATTAAAGTTATTGATGATATTGCCAATTTCCCCAATTTGACAAGTTTAAATATGCTTTGGAATGAAATTAGTGATATCAGGGCGTTAAGTGAGTTGTCAAATTTAACAAAGCTTTATTTGGATAGAAATAATATTAGCGATATAAGTGCATTAGGTAAGTTGTCAAATTTAACAGAATTGGGTTTAGGAGAAAATCAAATCAGTGATATTAGTGCGCTAAGTAAGCTTACGAAACTAACATGGATAACTTTAGATTATAATCAAATCATTGACATCAGCAGTCTGAAGGGACTAACCAATTTGACGGAAGTTTATTTGGGCTATAATCAAATCACTGACTGGTCACCTGTAGACCATGTGCCTACAGTATATTAATCTATTAAAATTCAAATTAAAAAGAATGGGGATTATCGGTCTTTAAATTTATCAAATAATAATAATTAATGATATTAGAGCCCTAAGTAACCTAAGAAATTTAGGAGCGTTAACATTAGATGATAATCAAATTATTGATTGGACACAGGTGTCACAAATTAGTAATCGCGTAGGAAGACCAGATTAAACTTAGCTTTGAATACATAAAATCGATTAATGGTTAGGAGTGAAATTCATGATAATAACACTAATTAAAAAAGATAGAATGTTCAGCTTCTCATTACCGGAAAAAGCAAGCGGACAATATTGGATTACAGATCGTGATGTAAATGGAGATATTCATAACCTTAATAGTATTGAGGGTATGAATGGGCAGTGGATTCTTAAATCTAATCGCAAAGTATCTATCATTTCAATTGGAAATGAATTAGTTAAGAGCGTTGTACTTGAGGAGCTCCATATTTACAATATATTAATCAGGAATCATAACGAAAGTGCTATTATATATGCGGAACCGATTACTGAAAATCGTCAATCATACCGTAAACTAATGGTAAAAAACGGGACAGATATCTATGTTGGAAGATCGGAAAGCAATGACATATCATATAACAATAGTTTTGTATCATCAAAGCATGCGAAACTTGGATTTAATAATAATCAATGGATAATTGAAGATTTGAGGAGCTCAAACGGTACCTATGTAAATGGTTATCGAGTAAACAAAAGAGTCTTAGTGCCTGGAGATACAGTTTATATTTTAGGATTCAAAGTGATTTGTGGCGGTTCTTTCCTTGCTATCAATAATCCGGACGGTGGAATTACTTTTAATAAGGATATACTCAAACCATATATAAAACAGGAAGTAGTATTGTCTGATAACAACGCAGAGACCGACGCAGATATAAAGGAACAGGAGCAATATTTTTATATATCACCTAGATTTAAGAGAGACATTGAAAAAAAAGAGATTAAAATCGACCCACCACCGACGCAAGTCAAGATGGATAATGTACCATTACCACTTATGTTAGGGCCTGCCATTACTATGGGTATGGCATCGTTATTTACCGGTGTACTATCAGTGATGAATGTGATGAATAATGGAGGAGCCATCATGAATGCAGCTCCGACCTTGGTGATGTCCTTTAGTATGCTACTCGGAATGATAATGTGGCCGATACTGACTAAGAAATATGAAAAAAGGCAAAAAGAAAAAAACGAAAATATTAGACAGGAAAAGTATTTAAAATATATTGATGAGATTCGGGATGAAATAATATTAGAAAGTCACCACCAGGCAGAAATACTCAATGAAAATTTTGTTGCTACTACTGATTGTATCAATCGAATAGATAAGCGAGAACGAAGTTTATGGGAACGGGTGCAAGGGCATAATGATTTTCTCAAAATCCGTGTAGGGAAAGGTGAATTACCTTTAGAAGCAGATATAAAATACCCTGAAAGAAAATTTACACTTGATGATGATAATCTTCGGGATAAATTATATAAGTTGGCAGAGACGCCTAAGAAAGTCGTAGATGTTCCAGTGACATATTCACTTGAAAAAGTAAAGGTAAGTGGAATTATTGGGAAGAGAGTTAATGCTTTAAAATTTGCGAATGGAATAATAACTCAAATTGCTGCCTTACATAGTTATGCAGAAGTAAAGACGATGTTTATATTTCCGGAGAATGAATTATACCAATGGGAATTTGTAAAATGGCTTCCCCATACATGGAATAATGAGAAGACAATGCGTTATTTGGCTTGTAGTACTGAAGATTCCAAGGAATTATTTGCTTTTCTCGAAAGAGAAATATCTTTGAGACAGGAAGTAAAAGGAAGCATAAAGGAATTTAGTCCTTACTTTGTTATATTCTTTGCAGACAAGGGATTAGTTGATAAAACGGGAATAATGCAATCAGTACTTAGGAGCGGGAATGATATTGGCATTAGTATAATTACCATGTATGATGAACTGAAAAATCTCCCAAAAGAATGTTCTCTAGTAATTGAACTAGGAGATCACGACGCAGAAATATATCATAAAGATGATGTATCAGGGAAAAGAATTCATTTTAAACCTGATATTTTTATGGGAAGTGAAGTGAATAAGGTAGCTACTTCATTGGCAAATATTAAACTTGATTTATCAAGCCAAAGTTATACGTTACCTGGAATGATAACTTTCCTAGAGATGTTTGAAGTTGGAAAAGTTGAACATTTAAACGCTCTAACAAGATGGAAAGAGAATAATCCTACAAAAACACTTCAAACTCCGATCGGTGTTAATTCAGCAGGCGGATTGTTTTATTTAGATTTGCATGAGAAATTTCATGGGCCGCATGGTTTGGTTGCGGGTATGACTGGATCGGGTAAGAGTGAGTTTATTATTACATACATTCTATCAATGGCTGTAAATTATCATCCGGACGAGGTGTCATTTATACTGATTGATTATAAGGGCGGTGGATTAACCGGAGCATTTGAAAATGAAAAGGCGCGGCTCCCTCATTTAGCGGGTACTATAACAAACTTAGACGGAGCTTCAATAAAGCGTTCTTTAATTTCCATTCAAAGTGAATTAAGAAGAAGACAAACCATGTTTAATGATGCGAGAAAAGCATCAAACGAAGGAACGATGGACATATACAAGTATCAAAGATTGTTCCGTGATGGAGTAGTAAACGAGCCGTTGCAGCATTTATTTATTATTTCTGATGAATTCGCAGAATTAAAAACTCAGCAGCCAGAATTTATGGAACAGTTAATCAGTGCAGCCAGAATAGGACGAAGCTTGGGTATCCATTTGATTTTAGCAACACAGAAACCTTCTGGTGTTGTTGATGACCAGATTTGGAGTAATTCAAGATTCAGGGTTTGCCTTAAGGTCCAGGAAAAGTCAGATAGTATGGATATGATTAAACGTTCAGATGCCGCAGAACTATCTGCAACCGGACGCTTCTATCTGCAAGTTGGCTTTAATGAGCTCTTTGATTTAGGACAGTCTGCATGGTGTGGAGCACCATATAATCCATCTGACAGTGTTGAAAAGAAGAAAGATAATAGTGTGAATGTTATCGATAATTTCGGAAGAATTATAAAGACCGTGAAACCAATAGATAAAAAGGAATTTAGGGAAAGTAATCGCAAACAAAATACCGAAATCCTACAATATTTGTCTAACTTAGCGGCAGAAGAGAATATAAAGATTAAACAGCTGTGGTTGGAAGCGATTCCGGCGATTATTTATATTGATGATCTAAAACGGAAATATTCATATTACAGTCATCCCTTTGAACTGGATCCTGTATTAGGCGAATATGATGATCCTTATAACCAGCGACAGGATTTGCTTACATTATCTTTATCAAAGGAAGGAAATGCAATCATATATGGAGCGACAGGAAGTGGTAAGACAACTTTCCTTTCCACAATGATGACGGAATTGCTTCGCGAACATACAAGTGATGAACTAAATATTTATGCGATTGATATGGGATCCGAAACCCTTAAAAACTTTGAGAACGCTCCGCAGGTGGGTGACATAATCTTATCAGGTGATTCGGAAAAGGTAATGAACTTATTCCGTATGTTAAGAAAAGAAATAGAGGATCGAAAGAAGTTATTTGCTAATTATGGTGGGAATTATTCTTCATACTGCAAATTTGCTTCCAAACCTGTACCGAACATAGTGATTATTATCAATAATTATGCTACTTTTATTGAAACATATGATAATTATGAAGATACTGTTTCTTTCTTATCGAGAGAAGGAGTAAAGCTTGGTTTGTATTTTCTGTTAACAGCGAATAGTGCTAATGCAATTCGCTATCGTATCCTACAAAACTTTAAGCAACTTTTAACTCTACAGCTAAATGATCCATCGGAATATGTTAGCATTATCGGCAATACAGATGGTGTTTTACCTTCCAAGATTAAAGGTCGAGGTATCGTGAAACTTGATTATGTATATGAATTCCAGGTTGCACATGTTGTAAGAAATGAAAATGAAATGACAGAGTATATAAAGAAATTATGTGAGGAATCTGTTATCAAATCAAAGGGTATCTATGCTAATCCAGTACCAACTCTTCCGAAGCATATTGATTTAAGCTACTTTGAAGGGAAAACTGGTGATTTGAAAAAAGTACCATTAGGAATTGATAAACAAACCCTTAATCCTGTTACAGCGGATGTGGCATCCTCTTTTATAACATTAGTATTATCTCAGGATGAAGAGGTATCGTATTTCATGCAGGGGCTTTCAGAGGTAATAGCAACAAATGTAGATATAAATGTTAAAGTTCTTGATGCTAGTTCGGATTTTGAGAACGATGGAAATAAAAAATATGATTATATAAATTCATCTATGGAAGAGCATATTGTGACCATGTTCTACCTTTTAGCTGAAAGAAATAATAAATATAAAGATTATAATAGTAATCTTCCTTTGGATGAGGAATTTCCGAGAGTTGTTTACATCATTAATTCATTATCCAATCTGTTATTAAATATTTCCGATGATGCAAAGGATAAGCTAAAGGTATTGCTTGAGAAGGGTGAAGCAAAATATAATGTGAGCTTTATTATTTCCTGTCAATCAACTAGGTTAGCAGCAATGACTCATGAAATATGGTATCGAAAACATTGTGCGGAAGGAAACGGAATCTGGATTGGCGATGGTATTTTGGAGCGTACGCAATTGAAGATTAATAAGATATCGAATGAACTATATCAAGAAGTAAAATGCGGCTTTGGCTATGTGGTAAGGAAAGGTAAGTACAAAGTAGTTAAGTTATTAACAACATATTTGAACAATGGAGGAGAATACGATGAGTAAAATACTTGTTGAAGTATATCTTCCGGCGGCAGATAAGACATATGATGTGTTTTTGCCACTAGAAAGTAAGATTTATGAAGTGATTCAAATGCTTTCCTCTATTATGGGAGATTTGGCAGGAGGTTTTTTTACTGCATCTGATGATACCGTTGTTTGTTATCGTGATACGGGGGCAGTACTGGATATTAATAAATCGGTTTATGAGCTTTCACTACTCAATGGCTCAAAGCTGATAATAATATAAGATAAGGAAGGAGTATTACTATGGCAAGATCAATAACCGTAGATCCAGCTAAACTGGAAGCAGCAGCAAGTAAAATGGATTCACAGGCTGCCGATTATGAACGCATCTACAAGCAACTATTTAGTGAGGTAGATGGAATGGCAGCTGCCTGGCAAGGAACGGACAACGTTGCATTTACAAGCCAGATAAAGGGATTTGAGGACGATTTTCAAAAGATGGTAGCACTGATGAAGGAGTATTCTGATTTTCTTAAAAAGAGTGCAACAGCATATCGCAACACGCAAGATGAAATAGTTAACCAAGCACGCAGATTAACAAATTAATTGAGGGGAGGAAATGATATGGCTATTCAAGGAATTAAAATATCGTTTGGTGAAGTGTCGAGTACAGCCAGTACTATTCGCAATTTAAATACGAACTTAGATACTCGCCTAAGCGACATTAAATCAGAAATGAATGCATTAGCATCGACTTGGCAAAGTGATGCTTCCGAAACAATACGTGAAAGATTTAATGCACTTGTTCCCCGATTTGCAGAGTATAAGTCAATCGTGGATTCGTATGCAAAATTTTTGGATAATGCTGTAGCTAGCTACGATTCAACTGAAACGGCAATTAATACAAACGCAAGTGCTTTTAAATAAGCATGATTAATTGCGGGTGGTTATTATATTTTTCACCCGCAATTTTTATTATTACTTAGAAGCAAGATATAATTCAAGGGTATCGTGGGGAGTAATGAAAGGAAGCATCAACTATGAAAAAATTAATAAGCATTTTAATGATAATAATTATGATGATAAGCTCCTTTTCCGGGTGCAATAAAGAAAATAAAGACAATTACATAACAAGGGGGCAATGGCTTCATATGATTAATGAAGCTTTTGGTATGTATACCTATAATCAAAGTGAACCATATTTTAAAAATATGTCACTAGGTGATTCCTATTTCGCAGATGTGCAGATAGCCAAAGAATGGGAGATCATTAATAACTCTGATGGAAAATTTGATACAGAAAGCGAAGTTACAAACAATTTTCTTGCAATTACACTTGTGAATGCTGCAAATTTAGTGGGAAATGGTACAGTATCTATTACTAATCCATCTAAGGCTAATGAACCAGAGAAGATTGCGATTGCAATAGAAAATGGTCTTTTCCAAATGGGGGATAAAGAGGAATTCAATGCTAATGCAAAGGTAAATTATAATTATGCATCAATAGCATTGGGGAAAGCTGTCTACTTATGGGCTAATAAGACATATGAGGATACAGTTGTAAATTATAAGGCGAAAGAAGGTATTACTGATTTGACTAAGATAGAATTAAGTCCTGATCAGTATACCTATAATCCTATAGAGGGTGAAGTATCGTTGCCCGAAGAATATGTAAAGGACTTAAAGGCAGGAGATATTTATATTATACCTTCAACAGAAAACAATAACCCTGTTGAGACAGCTTGCAAAATAGATAAGATAGAATTTCATGATGGATATGCAAATATTACGAATTCGAAAGTTGAATTATCTCTTGAGGATGTATTTGATGAAGTATTAATCAAAAGTACTGTTCAGCCCGATTTGTCAAAAATAGATATTCTAGATGGAAATGGAAATGCAATAGAAATTGAGACGACTGCCTCCGGTGTGAGCGATCCTGATGCAAAAAAGCAGTTTTCAAATCTTTTATACATAAAAAATGAGAATACCATTGCTCAACAAACAGCATTAACTGGAAAAATAAGTTTCAATTATGGTGGCTTTAAGATAACAGGAAAAATTACAAGTGAATCCATGAAGTTTTCAGTTTCAGGAGAAAGTAGTAGTGCTAATAACGCGGCTAATGTGAAAATTGATTCCAGTATTGAGATTAAGGATATAAAATTAACAACAGATTTTGATTATAGCTGGCTTACATTACATTCTGCAACAGTAAAGATAGATTATTCTACCGCTCAAAAACTGGGTGCAAGCTTTTCAATGAAAAAAGAGGGCGTCTTTGCACCAGAACACTCCAATGGTAATGGTAAGTTTAATGCAAACTTAAGGAGGGCAATCCTTAAAGATAAAAATGGTATGGGAGCAAAATCAATTAAAATCGGCTCAATTAGAGTACCAACCCCTGTGGCGGGTCTCTATGGAGGATTGGATATTAATCTGATATTATCAATGTCAGGTTCAGCTACTATCGTCATAACTAATTCGAATACCTATGGAGTGGAATTTAAGAATAATAATATTCGTATCATAAATGATTCAACCACTGATACGGAAACGGAAGTAAATGCACAAATTGAAGGAACAATTTATGTAGGTCTTTCGGCTACACTACTTGGAGTTTCTTTAATAGGAGCCGGCATTGAAGGCGGTTTAGGTGTTGCGTTTCAGATGAAAGCGAATTTAGTTGATACCGATAATATGTTGCTTGATACATTAGAAGGTGATAATGGAAATATAATTGAGACTTATGTGCTGGATCCATTAAGTATATCATTTACGGAAGAACCAGAGATACAATTGCGTGTTGATATTTGTAGCAATCTTACTACTTACGGTATTTTAAAGATTAAGCTTGATTTAAACACAGCATTAGGAAAAGTATTACAGGGACTTAAAATAAAAAAAGGTGATGGAAAAGAAATAGAATTTTCTTGGAATATTTTAAATAAAAAGAATGCTACGATTAGTAAATGGCATTGGGAGGATGGCCATATGGTTGACAAATGTACAAGAATATATGGAGATATAGATGCAATTGAAGAAGCTCCCGCTATAGAGGACGATACAATTACGGTAGAAGAAGGTTCTGGTGAACAAACTGAAATAGGAGAAAACATTAATGATAATTCGTTAAATAATAATGAAATGCAACAAATACTCGATATCTCACCATATTTTATACACATATCTCAGGGGTTGACAGCAAAAATAAACGTAATACAAATTCCTAACGGTTATGATATGAGCAAAATAAAATTTACCGTAAAAGATACTTCGGTAGCAAGTATTGACTCTAATGGTGTAGTAACGGGATTAGCCGTAGGTAGCACTATAATAGCAGTTTATACTGAAGATAATGAATACAGAATGGAATGTGCAATAACCGTAACAGAGGATTCTATTATAGTTACTGAACCATTAACTTTTTGAGATTTGAATAGGATGGATTTTATTAGATGATCCGTATGTAAACCCAGTTTAATATGTATGAAAAATCAGGATGAAATATGAGGTGATTCATTGTGGCGATTAATTTAAGTCTTGCTAATTCTCAAGCCCAACAACTGGCAAGCTATGCTAGTGATTTACGACAGATGATAAAAGCTTTATTAAATTACAGAGACAAGTTAAATTACAGTTGGAAAGCACAAGAAATGGTATATGTTAATGCTGCCATTGATGATATTGTGAATAGACTAAATCAAACCACAGAGTCTATGGATAATTTGAATAATAATATTCAATCAACTGCTAATCAAATACATCAGGAAGAAGAAGCCAAAAGAATCGCTGCAGAACGAGCCGCTAAGGAAGCGGAAGCGAAGAGGCAGATAGAATTAATAGTCTCAAGAGAAGTGGACTCAAAGAGACGGGCTGAGGAGATAGCCTCAAGAGAAGCAGGAGAAAAGCGGCAGGCGGAGGAGATGGCCACAAGGGAAACGAAAAGACAGGCAGACGAGAAGACCTCAAGAGAAACAGAAGCAAAGCGGCAGGCAGAGGAGAAGGATTTAAGAGAAGCGGAAGCAAAGAAGCAGGCAAACGAGAAGGCCTCAAGAGAAGCCGAAGAGAAAAATTACAATAATAAAGGTTTTTTGTCTAATGTAAGTAAATTTATATCTAATTTGTTCAAGAAGAGTTGAGACTAAAACTAATCGTGAAGTACAAAATAAAAAATGATAAGGTGGAAGCCAAGTATGAAAAGAACATTTACTGCTAAGATTTTTATATTTGTATTTAGTATAATATTATGCTCTTTACATGTATATGCAGAAGATTCGGCAGACATAATTGAAGTCTTTAAAGAAGATAATGATTTGCAGTTTTACATATGCGGAATTAAGGGAGAGATAGAGAAAATCAACAGCTATGTTTCTTCTGTTCCAATGAAAGATATAAATTATTATCAAGTCGGAACAAATGAAGTATCGATTAAAACTTTATTTCTAATTGATGGATCGTTATCAATAAAAAAGGAAGATAAAGAACATTTCGAGAAACTGCTAAATTCACTTATTGATAGTAAGGGTGAAAATGAAAGTTTTGCAATTGCTACCTTTGGAGAAGAACCAAACTATGTATGCGATTACATTACAGACAGATGGGAATTAATGAAAGCACTCGAATCCATAAAATATAGTAAACAAAAATCCTATTTAACTGATATTGTATCTAGTTTGATTCGGGAATTTAGTAATTCTGATGATGGAGCATATAAACGTATCGTTATTTTTTCCGATGGTGGAGATGATAATGTTAATGGTATTACGGTCAATGAATTAAATGTTTTATTACAGGACTCACCATATTCCATATTTACTATTGGATGTGATTATGAATCAAATAGTGATGAACTAAAAGATCTTTTTGCTATATCAAGATTGACAAAGGCAGATAGTTTTTTATTTACAGAGGACTCTGATTTAAAGACTATATTGCAAACTCTGAATACAGCAAAGGAATATATTGCAGTTAGGGTTACTCTTCCGGATGCGATAAGAGATGGTGGGATTAAGAATATTGAAATATCAATAGAAACATCCGTAGCAACCTATACTGTTAATAGGGATATCAGGGTTGACATGATCAAATTAGAAGATGGTACAACGGAAGTAGAGAAGGATATAGGAATTAATCAAGAAGATCAGGAGTATCAGGAAAATGAAGATTTAAGTAATCAAAATAATTTTCAGGAAGCAATAGATAAAAATCAAGAGGAAAGTATTGAAGTTCAAGACGTTCTTGAAAATGATTCGCGGAAAGTTGAAATTAAAATTAAGGATAATGCATCTGATATAACAAAATATCTAATAATGACTGGGATCAGTGTTCTTCCTATAATAATACTGATACTCATTTCAGCAAAGAGAAAGAAAAATAAAAAGAAAAAGCAGCCATTAGTATTAGTCCCATCACAAACGGATAAAGCCATAAATAATTCAACAGTTATCTTGAAAGACTATGACATTGTTAAGAAAGAAGAAACTGGAACACAGTTATTGTTCCAAAATAATACTAGCTGGTATCTTCAGTTAAAAGATATTAATAATAATAGAATTTTTGAAAAAAGCTTTACTGATGAAGTTATAATAGGCCGCGATGCACAACCGAATAACATAGTAATAAATTATGATACCAGTGTATCAAAAAGTCATTGTCGAATATTCGTCAGAGATAGTCGGGTTACAGTAGAGGATTTACAATCTGCAAATCATACATATATAAATGAAATAATTGTTAACAAAGATACAGATCTTGTTTCAGGAGATATTATTAAATTGGGAAGAGTTAAATTGGAAGTAAGAATTGAAAAAAAATAATGGTACTTGGGTGGGTGTTGAAAGTATGAATACTTTAGAAAAACTTTCCGAGACCTATGAAATCATAGGAAAAATCGGTTCCGGTGGCGGCGGTACTATCTATAAAGCAATACATAAACGGCTGAATAAAGAGGTTGTTATTAAGAAAATCCATGAAGAGATTATGGGAGTAATAGATAGTAGTGCAGAAGCAAATATTTTAAAAAATTTACGCCATTCTTATTTACCACAAGTATTGGACTTATTAATTCTTGACGGCAAAGTCTATACTGTAATGGATTTTATCCCAGGAAAATCATTCCAACAGTTGCTAGATGAAAAAAAACGATTTTCTCAAAAGCAAATAGTAAAATGGTCTAAGCAATTGTGCGAAGCACTAGAGTACCTACATAAACAAGATCCAGCTATCATTCATAGTGATATCAAACCAGCTAATATTATGTTAACTCCGTGTGATGACATTTGTTTGATTGACTTTAATATATCATCCATATTTAGAGAGAAAGGTGCAAGAACCGTAGGTTTTAGTGATGGGTATTCTCCTCCAGAGCAATATAAATTCTATAAAGAAGAAAGTTCAGGTACAGATTCGGTCAACATTTCTTCTGAAAGACTGGTGGAAGTAATAAACAAAAATATTTCTAAAGATGGTTACTTATTTGATAAAACCGAATTATTACCAAATGTTTCTGAACATGGCAAACCGGAGTTATTTAAGAATTGTTCCGAGTTGGAAAAGACAGATTTGCTCATAAAAGGATTAGGGAAAGATGCAACAGAAATACTGCACAATGAATCGGATGAAGATACAGAATTGCTAATAAAAGAAGCAGGGCAACAAGTGGCATTTGCTTCAGAAAAAGGCTCGATACAATCAGCTACAACGTCGACTCAATATGCTCTTGTAGATGAACAGTCTGATATTTATAGTCTGGGAGCCACTTTATATCATCTGCTCACTGGTATCCGTCCGGAAAAAGCTACGGGTGCAGTTACATCAGTGGCTTCTTATGGGGTTAAATTAAGTGATGGGTTGGCACATATTATTACAAAAGCAATGCAGAGAAACCCATCAAAGCGCTTTCTCTCTGCCACGCTGATGCTGAAGTCACTTAGTAGTATCAATAAATTAGACAGGAGATATAAAAGGTTCATGCGGCAGCAAGAGCTAACTTTTATTATTGTTTTATTCTTATTTGCATCAGCCACAATATCAATTCATTTTGGTAAAAAGAGGATGGTGGAAGAAAAGCTGGAATTATATAATTCCTATATTATGCAGCTTACGGAGGAACGTATCGATGAGAATTATGAAAATATGGATGCAATTTACAAAGATGCCGTTAAACTTTTCCCTAGTAGGATAGAAGCATTTTACCAAAGGGCATTATCACTCTATGAACAACAGGATTATGAAAATGCGATAAATTATATTGAAAATACAATTGTTACTAATAGCATATTAGAGCGAAGCAAGACAATGGAGGATATCTACTTTATATTAGCAAACTGTTATTTTGAGAAGAAGGACTATTATAATGCAATACATAATTTTAAGTCTGCTATTACTTTAAATAATGAGAATAGTGAGTATTATAGAGACTATTCAATATCACTTGCTAGAACTGGAGATACTACAAGAGCTTCGGTGATTCTAAAGGAAGCAATAGAACTTGGTATAGCTAGTGATTCGGTTTATTTGATTAATGGTGAAATTGATTTTAGTGATGGTGAATATCCTTCAGGAGAAGAAAACTTCTTAAAGTGCATTCAGATAACGACGAATGATTATACAAAAATGCGAGCTTATATCATGTGTGGTAAGCTTTATGATAAAACAGTAGCAGTTTCTCAAAACATTAGTGAGAATGGTGATATTTTAATAAAAAAATCCAATTTGTTATTAGAAGCCAAAAACAATCTTCCTATTGAGCTAACCTTAGGAATTCAGGAGAGCTTAATTCAATCTTACATTGATTGCGGAACTTATTTTAATGATAATAATTATTATGATAAGGCAATTATTGTATCTGAAAATATGGTTACTATGAATTGGGATACCTATGATACCCATAATAATATGGTTATTCTTAAACAAAAAAGGGGAGATTTGCAAAATGCATATGAAGAGCTAGATAAAATGTTGGTTAAATACGGTGAAGATTATAATATTTATAAACGATTTTCATTTTTGGAACTGGATTTACAATCCGAAAAAGAAAATGAGGATAGGGATTATTATACATTTTTAGGTTATTATGAAAAAGCTTTGGAGTTATATAAATCGCAGTTAAAAAATAATATGACAGATATTGAAATGGTGCGACTGGATGAAATGTATGCAACACTTGTGGAAGGGAGCTGGTTCAAATGACATTATCGGAATTAACCAAAGGTGAAATGATGCTTTATGGAGGGATAGTAGGAATTGTGCTATTGGTGATATTATCAATCATGCTTGTTGCTGCATTTCGCAAGCAGAAAAAGAAGTTATTAAAGAGGATTGAAGAGGATTATTAACTTAGATTAATTCTAAGTTTTCGAATCTGTGATTAATAGAATTTAATCTGATTGAAATAGGTGGCAACCGAAATATTACGTGATTATATTCTGAAAATTATATCGTGTATTTATAAGGAGGTTTTTACCATGACATATATGAAGGTAGATATTGATAATATCCGAAATGTAAATTCATCAGTACCATCTTTTGTTAGCATAGTAACAAACGAAAAGACGGGAGTTGGCTTATTACGGAATAATATTGATACATCAATTCAAAACAGACAAAACATATATAATAACATTCGTAATGTATATGCCTCTTTAGATACTATAGAAGTTAAACTAAGCACATTATATAACAAAGTAAATGAGTTCATGACACAATATAGCCAAACTGATAATGTTTTGAAGCAGCAAAGCCAGTCGTTAATTAGCCAGATAAATCAGATTACAGCAAACACATCTTCTATAGACAATCAATCGTCTTATGAAGAAGTAAAGAGACTATTTGATGATGACCTAATAATCAAAAATCATGATATCGTTACAAATAATATAACTGATGTGCCAGGATTAAATCCTATTATATCCTATGTGGAAAATAATGATAATTATATGGGATTTTATCATTTTAATTATTTTGCAGAATTTTCTAAAAATAGAAACACTATATGGGATGCGATTACAATATCTGCAACAGATAAATTAGGAGAGGTAAAGGCTCTTTTAAAGGGGAGTAGTTACCGTCAAAAAGTAATTGAAGACAGTTTGGGTGAAATATTACAGAATTTATCTAAAAATTACTTAGAGGCTAAAACGATACCTAGTGGAGTAGAAGATATAGCAAAGATCTTAAAGCAAGGTAAAAAAATAAATGAGATGAATTTTAATAAAGCTACACAGGATACAGAGTTATATAAACAGTTAAAAAACTATAAGTTATTGTTCGAAGGTGTGGATAAAATTGGAGATGTAATAGATTGGGGTAATTTTTCAATAGAACAGATTGAATATTGGTTGAATAATTACGATGCCAATTTGGAATATCTGAATTCGCTTAAGTCAGCAATGAGTGCCTCGGGTACGTCTGATGCGGATTTAGATGTTGTGATTGGCAATCTAATTGTTACCTATACATATAGATGGTTAGGAACATTAAAAGATATCACCTATAAAATAAGTGATGATTTAACCGATAAAATTGTTTCTACAGGGGCAGGATTGATTACCGGTGGTTTATATAGCATCGTTGATTTAGGAACTGATCTTGCATTTAAGGTTTTCAATATAGATGATCTTGGAGATAATCTAATGAGTTTATATGCGCTGGAAAACTATAAAAACAAGTTGGTATCATCTTATGATTATTACGCAGTTAAAATTAGAAAAGGTAATTATTCAGATGATGATGTGATACAATGTGAAAAAATGTTTGATTTATCTAAAGCCGCCTTATTGAAGGAATATAACCTTATGTATGATATTTCTAATGATGAGGGAGAGAAAAAATTGCTTTTAAGCGAAATATATAGAATAGAAAAGAACCCTTATTTACCGAATACAGTATTTCAAAAATATACAAGTGGCTCTGGTAGTGGTGGAGGATTTAGTGGTGGTGAAGGATTCAGTGATGGAGGCTTCGGCGGCGGTGGTGGTAATGGGTTCTAATGATCATAGGTTTTAATGTTATCTTAGTGCAAGGAGGATTTATCATGAAACCGATTTTTAAATCAAAACGGGTTTGGATCGCTATTGTTACAGTACTGCTAGTGGTAGCAATTATAATTTCAGCGGTGACTGTAAGTAGTAGCAATGAAACGAGAACGGTAACAAAACAGTTGTCGCTTGGGGAGAAGTACCTCTCTGAGTTAAATTATGAAAAAGCAGTTGTTGCATACAACAAAGTAATTGAAATTGAGCCTAGAAACATTCAGGCATATCTTGGATTGGCAGAGGCTTATGTTGGATTGAAGCAGCCGGAAAAAGCAATTGAAGCATTGGAGACAGCGATTTCCGCTATCATGGAGGTAAAAGAGGACACTGGTGTAATTAGGGAGAACAGCGAAGGGATATACATAAAACTTGCTGAGCTGTATGAGAAGAACGGAGAAGCAGAAAAGGCCTTCCGGACCTTGCAGGAGGGCTATGAGGCGACAGCTTCAGCGAAGATAGCAGAACTGTTGGAGAGATACTATCCTGCTGTTAAGGTATCAGTTCCATCAGGAAGTTATAAAGAGATACAGATGGTAACTCTAGATAGTGAAGGTAGAAAGATTCATTATTCTTTGGATGGAAGTAAACCAACCAAGGATTCTATATTATACACGGAGCCGATTGAGTTAGGAAATGGGAATATGACTTTGAAGGTAGTATCGGAAAATGGATTTGGTGAACTAGGTGAAGTACAAGTTTACTCATATTCAATTGAAGATATTGAAAATGAACAAAAGGAGCATACTGATAAATTAGGGAATTCACAAAGCAATATGCAATGTTTTGGGATGGTCTGCTATGATGGAAATTATATCTATTATGGAACAAGTACAGGTATATATAAACTTGACTCAAGTGGGAATAAAATAAAAATGTTATCGGATGAAGGTGCATGTGAATATTTTTGCAATGCAGGCGATAAGATAATTTATATGAAGCGGATAGATAAGGGTGAGACAATCTGCGACTGTTATTTATGCTTATTGGATAAATCAACAGGAGAATCTGTCGTTTTACTAGAATTTGATAATATTTATAATGCAATCATATTAAATTCACTTGGCAACAAAGTTTATTATAACGTAGAAAATGATAATCACACTACAACATTCGTCTATGACCTTGAGACAGGAAAACAGGAGCAATATTTAGACAATGGACAACTTATGACTGAAAAAGGGATTTATTATGTTATAGAGAACGAGTCGGATAATACGATAATGTTCCGGTCATTCAAAGACAATACGGATATGGAAATTATACGGATTGGTGCTGTCCCGCAAATCGAAATGAAAAACTTTCTTTTTCTGACAGGTGATGAATACAATTCTGTTTATAGGCTTGATTTAGGAACAAAAGAATACATTAGAATTATTGAAAAACCTTTGATTTACTATGTATCGGAATATGGGGACGATATATTATGGGGGGATTACCATACAATTAATAAGAGTGATATTAATGGTAAAAATACAGTGGAATTAATAAGCACAGATATTGATAGCGGGAATCTTGCTATCCCTAATTTGACGAATGGTAAAATTGCGTTATTATCTTTTGACAAAGATGATCTTTACTTCCTTAATACGGACAATACCAAATAGCGAAGGTCCTGAAAACTGTGGACGGATTTATTTTGTCTACAAAATCAAATTTTTATGCAAAGTTTTTTTCGGATTAGGCTAATTTATTAAAATAACTATTTTCTGACATTTGTCACTTTCAATCATACTTACATTAATATATAATAAGAATAAAAAAATCTCCATAATATGTCAACCAGCATAGGACAATGAATTATAGCACGTGGGCTTAGTGACAAAAAACGTATAGCATCGCTTCACAATGATGCGAAACTCCTTCCTCTATTACCTGCGCCTCATATGATTTCCACACACAGGAATGTCTTTATAAAATTCAGTGAAAATATTAGGTTGAAAGTAATAAACAGTAACTATGTCCTTCATAAGGATATAACTCGAAATTACAGGGGGTATCATGAAATCAATTTTACAATCAAAGAAGCTTTTGATAGCAACAGTTGTCGTAGTTCTTATAGTGATAGGAATTATTACTGTAGTTAGGGTAAATGGTAGCAGTGATGCGAAAGTAGTGTCAAAGCAGTTGTCTCTAGGAGAAAAGTATCTCTCAGAGTTAGAATATGAACAGGCAGTTATAGCATTTAATAAGGTAATCGAAATTGAACCAAGAAATATCCGTGCATATGTTGGTTTGGCAAAGGCTTATAAAGGACTTGACCAGATAGAAGAGGCAATCAAAGCGTTAGAAACTGCTATAACTATTGCAGAGGAAGAAAAGAATTCTACGGGAAATCTTCCTGAAGGTAGTGAAGATCTGTACATAATGCTTGCAGAAATTTATGAGTATAATGGTGATGCAGAAAAGGCATTTCAAACCTTGCAAAAAGGGTATGATATAACAGAATCCGAAAGAATTGCTAAGCTATTGGAGAAATATTATCCTAAGGTTGAGGTTTCTATTCCTTCTGGAAATTATGAAACTCCTCAACTGCTTTCTATGGTAAGTGAAGGGAAAAAGATATATTACACCATGGACGGAAGTGATCCTATAAAAACTTCCAATATATATAATGAACCAATAGAAATTAGGAACGGGGCTACAACATTAAAAGTAGTAGTGGAAAATGAGTTTGGTGTTTTTGGAGATATTTATGTATTCAAATATAATGTAACAGAAAAAGCAAATATAAGTGGTAATACAATAGGTAATAATGTTAATGGAGGAACGGTTGCTCAACAAGGAGAATGGATATATTATTTGACAAGCATAGCGGGTGTAATAAATAAAGTGCATACGGATGGAACAAGGAAGACTTTAATATGTGATGACCGAGTGGAATACTTAAATGTAATTGGTAATTGGATATATTATGTTAATCTTAGTGACCAAAGCAATTTATACAAGATTAAGGTTGATGGTACAGAGAGAACTAAAATAGGTGAAGATACACTCATTACAAGTATGTGTGTTGTAGAGGATTGGATTTTTTATACTATTTATTTAGATGAGTCTTATTCATATATGTTGTATAAAATTCGTACCGATGGAACAGATCGTGTGAGTTTTAGTACGACTGATTCATATGATAATATAAATGTTGTTGATGGATGGATTTATTACAGCAACTGTTTAGATAAGGATAATTTTTATTCGCTTTATAAGATGCGTTTGGATGGTACGGAACGTACCAAAATTAATTCTGATTTTACTGCTTGTTTCAATGTTGTTGATGACTGGATATATTATCGAAATATCACAGTTTATGATGGTTGTAGACTATATAAGATACGCACAGATGGTGAGCAAAAAACAAAGCTTAATGAGGAAGATAGCGGTTTTATTAATGTTGTAGATAACTGGATATATTATGTAACTTATGAGGAGGATAATATGAATAAGCAATATCTTTGTAAAATACGAACAGATGGTACAGCACATACAGTACTTAAGGAAGGAAAATTTTGTAGATTAAATATAGCTAATAATTGGATATATTATTTATCAAGTTCAAAAAATGACGATACTTTTGATATATGTTGTATGATACAAGTAGATGGTAGTCAAAGTAAATTGGTTGAATAATATTACCGATAACATCATTATCTGAAAGCTGATATCGCATCTGTAGTAGGTAACATGAAGGTTGCATCTCCTGAATAGTCATCGTGTTTTGTGGCAAACCTGCATTTTGATTGATTGATCACGAGAAAGTTCATAGCCAATGATGGAATTGACAACCTCATCCGCTTTGTCTTTCACTTTCTTCTTTAAAAGTGATTTGCAGAGTTCTGGATTGAACAGTGAGAGAATTCTGGAGGCGATTTTCCTCACTGGATCGGGTACCAACAAGTTTTGCTCGGTAGCGACACAGTTCGCGAAGCATACGAATAATTTTTGTAGAAATGTAACTGGAAGGAAGAATAGGGATCTAGTATTTTCTAGTAGATTCCATGCAGACATCCTTACAATTGTTTTTCAGAAGCCAGGCCTTGCATGATTTCTAGTCAGACGGGGTATCCAGTAAATAAAACACTAGGTCTTTATTATAAAGTATTGTATGCGTGCTCGAGGCGACACTGATTTGTGCTTGAGAAAATACCAGACACATGTTATTATGTGGACCTGAATCCAACGAATTGGGAAGCAATTCTACTTCTCCTATCGAGCTCTGTAGTATACCTACATATTTTCGTTAGAATATTTCCAAAAAAGAATGAGATTGTCGTTTCTTCATCACCATTTGTGTTGGAGCGAAACAACAGAAGGGTAGTTATTATGAATAAAAAAGTTATTTACTTCGCGGTATTTATATTTATGGTTTCGATATCAAATATTTTTACATATCAAAAGTCTTCAGCAGCTACAACAAGTAATACCGATAAAATAAGTAAAAGTGAAGTTGTTTTACTAAAAATTAGTCAGCCCGAAAGACCCACCAAATTTGAAGCAAGTAGCATAACAACAACATCTGTTTCCTTGACATGGGGGAAAAGTTCCCGTGCAGAAGTTTATCAAATTTATCGTTCTGAAAAAAAAGGAAGCAATTATAAAAAAATAGCAACTGTTAATAAATTGAAATATATAGATAAAAAGATTTCTTCTGGTAAAACTTATTATTATAAAATCCGAGCTGTTAACTCTAATAAAGCAAGCAGTTCCTTTAGTAATGTTATCTCTGTTACAACAATAAATCGGAATGATATAATCAGTAAATATTGCAGCTATTTTTATAATAATTTTTCTGAAGAAAGCTGCAATGTATTTATAGTGGACATTACAAATGACGGTTGTGAGGATATGATAATCGTTGATTTGTCCTATTTGGAACTTGAACGTAAAATCGATGTTCATGTATTTACATATAAAGGAAAAGTAGTAAACATAAAGAAAGTAACAGGTTATAGCGTACATTCATCTGGTTTTTTGAACCTATATGTACTGAATATTGATAGTAAGAATTATTTATACCAGTGCTCGGATGCTATGTGGCAAGGATATGGAAGTTTAGAATATAAGTTATTTTCTCTAACAGAAGAAGGAGAAGAAGCTATTTATATTCAAAATATGACAGAAGGAAACCCCATAACAGATAAAGATTTAAAAAAATTCAAGACAGAAGAAGAAAAATATGGGAAATATTTGATGTATACATTATATGCTACAAATGGCCCACATTTGAGTAATGATGATTATACAATATCTAATGCAAAAGATATATTTAATTATGGAATAACACCGACACCAAAGGAAACATATACGGCAGATACTATTCAATGGAAAGATTCTGTTATGGAAAAATATATTAGAGAAAAATTAGGTAAATTAAATGGGAATATAACTAAAAATGACTTAAAGAAAATAAAAAAAATAACAATAAAAGATGAAAAAATAATTACACTTGAAGATTTAAAATATTGCATTAATTTAACTGATTTGTCACTGGATAATTGTCAGATTACTAATATCAGTTGCCTTGAAAACTTAAAAAAACTAATGGTGCTAAGCCTTTCATATAATAGAATTAGTAATATTATTGCTTTAAAATCCATGAGTGATCTTAATGAACTTTACTTATATGGTTGCGGAATAGAAGATATAAGCAGTCTTAAGAATTTGACAAAGCTAAACACTATTAATATGGATTATAATGCTATAAACAACATTGATGCTTTGTCAGGATTAACAAAACTGACTAGCTTAAGTCTTCATAGTAATCAGCTTAGTGATATAAAACCTCTAAAAAAATTAACAAAACTTAAAATGCTAGATTTAGGAGGAAATCTTATAAAGTGTGTAAGTAGCATAAAAGGCCTTATAAATTTAGAGACTTTATTCTTTAATAGTAATCAGATAAGCAAATTAAATGGGTTAGAAACATTAAAAAAATTAACATTTCTGGACTTAAATTTCAATCAAATAAAAGATATTACCATCTTACATGGACTAACGAATCTGACTTATCTTGATTTGGGCGATAATCAAGTTGTAAATTGGACTCCTGTGAAAAATGTTCCTACTGTAATGGGAAGACCAGATTGGTGAAGAAACTGGTTGTTAAGCGGCAACCAAAATGTGCTACTGCAAGTAAATATGCCGCTTCAATATGATTGTGCAGGATATTTATGTCGCCAACGGTCACGGCGAAAAGGAGGTTAATATGAAAAAGTATTTTTACTTTATGATCAGTCTATGCTTTTTATGTATTTTCGGTAAGCGACCCAAAACATGACGTAGTGCAAAAACAGCCCAGAGGCTGTATGATGAAAAGTCATACAATCTAGAGCTGTTTCTTTCTGGCTTCTGGTAGTCTACACTCTTGTGGCAATTCTTTTGACCATGGTAGGTAAGGCTCTAATCGTTCTGGTTGATTATGAAAATCTAGATTTGGTATATTAGTTAATAGGTATTT